>Ga0307377_10005971_pt1 | contig 12885 bp, 6 predicted proteins | sample TR3MG_FD_202535 | JGI IMG/M metagenome (GOLD analysis project Ga0307377, IMG submission 202535) | Soil microbial communities from Risofladan, Vaasa, Finland - TR-3 | ecosystem: Environmental > Terrestrial > Soil > Coastal area > Acid sulfate soil | place: Finland: Risofladan, Vaasa | collected... | reverse complement strand
CTATTATAAAAGATGATAATGATTTTAAATATGAAGCCTCTTATGAATTGGAGTGGCAGAATGCTTAAGGAGAAACATTAAATATGCCTACACAAGTTATAGATTTAAGAACTTTTATTAAAAGTAATGTAAATTTTGACCCAGGTTATGATACCCATACTGTTATTGGTAGTCAATATGCTAATGTTAGGAATATTAATGTAGAGGATATAGAATCTCAATTTGATGTAGATCAACCATCAGATCATAATAGCGCTGGTAAATATTATGCAGTTGTAGGATTTAACAAAGTAGGGGATGGTAGTGTTTTCGGTCCATAAACATAGGTGACTTTAATGCCACAATATACTGATATATATAGCATTCCATGGTATGAAGAAGATGACTTCATTTTAGAAGCTATTGAAAAACGCCGTGCTGTTACTATAGATAATCAACTTTATGCTTTTGCTACTATTTTTGGCAATGGTGTTATCTCCGGATGGGATGTTGAGGGAAATTTAACTGGGTTTCAAGTTTCTATTTCTGCAGGTAAGGGTTTAATTCGTTGGATGGCTGGAGAGACAGATACAACCTCTGTCTTAAGTAATTTGCCTGCTAATAGAGATGCAGATAATCCTATTTATGTTTTTGTAACTTATACTAATACTACTACACAAGATAGGAGCGTATCTTTTTTCTTTAATACTGATGGTGTAGCTCCTGCCTTTGCTCTTTTATTAGCCACAATTATAACTAATTCTACTGGGGTTGTATCTGTAGATACATCAGTTAAAGAAACATTAGACTTTTTTGCTAATATTGCTGCTGCAGTTATTAATCATATTCATATTGGTGGGGATGACAATCCCTCTCCCATAGATTTGGTTTCTCATGTAACTGGGCAATTAGCACAAGCTATGATTTCTGAAATAGATGCTTCTAAAATATCAGGACAAATAAGTGCTGAAAGAATAGCACAGATACAACATCATACTTTGGGTAATATTGGAGACAATACACACAACCAAATTGACACCTTATTATCTCTCCTCAATACCACTTCTATATCTTTAATGGGAGATGTAGCTTTTTCCAATTTTCTACAATTAGTTTTGGCTGTTAAGCATTTTTGGACTAACATAGATGAATACTTACATAATTTATTTGCTTTTATTCCTGGCATTACTGCTGATACATATATAGATTTAGTAAATACAACTGTTACCATAGATGAGCTAAATCATCAATTGATAAGTAATGTGGGTGGAGTAAGAGAGGCTATTGTTAAAACTTATGATACAGAAGAAGATTTTAATAAGAATATAGAAAATAATAATATTATTATTGCTAATAATGGAACGGTTTATTTAAGTAAGCCCTCTACCTCTAAAACAATTGAAGATTTTTCTAGTGTTTCTGATTGGGCACATACTGTTACAAGCAGTGATGGTTCTAGCATCACAGTTGTGGATAGCTATGGGCAATATGAAGTTGAGGAAGCTTTTGAAGTTAGATTTTACAAAACTATTAGTAGTGAGGATTGGACAGATTATAATAGAATAGAGTTTAGGTTTAATATTTCTTATACAGAACATGGTCCTGTTTATTTTCAAATTAAAAATGGAAGCACCTATAATACTGCTGTGCAATTAATAGGAGAAAATGCTACTACTGATGGTTGGACTACTAAATCCATTAATATATTATCTATGAACTGTGATCAAGTTACAGAAGTTGTTTTTTATACAGAAGTTTTGTCAAATGATGTAAATAAAATTTTTGATTTTGATGTTGATAATATTTATGCTATTAATGATATATATTATTCCTCTTTGGGTAGTATTAATTTCAGATTTAATACTTCTCAAGTTACTTCATGGGATAATATTTATTGGGAAGCAACTACTCCAAGTGACAGTTCTGTTGAGGTTAAGACAAGAAGTGCTAATAGCCTAACAGATTTAGACTATGTTACATTTAGTCCATCCATAACAGTTTCAGGGGGTGTTATAGTCAGTTCAGATGCTAAATATCTAGAAATCCAAATTATTTTAAATGCTTCTAGCGATTTAACACAAACACCTATTTTAGATTCTTTTACACTTAATTATACTACTGCTGCTTTAACTTCTGAGATAGAGGTGGATACACAGGCAGAATGGAATAATAGTGTTGAGACTGCTACAAATCTTGATATTACAGATGGTACAATAACCATAGATACCACAAGTGCAGTAGGAGCCTATCAATTTATTCACTCTCAAGGAGCATCTTTAGGGGATGAAACCATTGAGGGCATTGATAGCAACAGAAATAGAATAGCTAGTTTAGTGGTTAATGGGAATCAATTACCGATTTCTCCTGCTCAGGCTGCTTCTAATTTAGGGGCATCATTTAATAATGCCTTTTCAGTCCAAAGATTAAATAGCAGAGGATATATGGTGGCAGATACAGGGAATCATAGGGTTTTTGAACTTGATTCTGAAGGAGAAGTTGTATGGGGAGCATTAGCAAACAATATGGCTTCTACAGATGTGCTTAAACCATTAACAGCTACTTACAATGCTAACAACAGAAAATTAGCAATTTCTTTTAATAGAAATATTAAGGCTAATACTTTAGATTTGTCTAAAATATCTGTCTTAAAAGGGACTACTCTTATTCAATTGGCACCTGGTTCAGAAACTGCTTCTCAAGAAAATTTAAATTTTATTACTGTTACCTTGAGTGTTATACATGCTAATCTATTGGCTAATTCAACAGGACGCATGTCTACTACAGTAGCTGCAAATGCTATACAAGATTCAAATTCAACTTATATAGCTCTTTCTTATAATGTTGCTTGTTTTGAGGGGAATGTTTATTGGATAAGAATTAATAGTCCAGTTCATGCATTTAAGACAGATGATAATAATTATATCATAAGTCATGTTGGTGGTACTGGCTATTTAGATGTTATTGTTGAGGTTGATTCTACTGCAAGTGTGGCATGGAGTTTTTCAGAGGCTTCTTTTTCTACAGACTATTTGGGTTCCACAGAAAAAAATAATAGCACATATGTTGTTGCTGATAGTGTTAATAAAAGGGTTATTGAGATAGATGAAGATACTTCTACTGTGATATTTTCTCAGATTTTTGCAAATTATGTAAGTAGAGCCACCAAGGTGAGTAATGGAAATATTTTATTGACAATTTCTGATGGGACAGGTGGTAGCGGAAGTAGAATAATTGAGATAGATAGTGATGGGGACGTGGTTTTTGAATTTGGATTCGGTCTTATCAAAAATCCTACAAATGCAGTTAAGACAAGTGATGGTAATTATGTCGTGACAATGTAATTTGAGGTGTTTTATTCTTGAATAATCATCTAAAATATAAAGTAGATTTTTTATTAGAGCAGCCAAAAATTAACATTCAATTTGGTGGCTCTATATTATCATATTTATTTAATCAGCAAAATATAAATCCTGAACAATTCTATATTGCTGATGGTATATATTTAAACAATATTTATGATGGTATAGATTTTGTTTATAAACCTTATTTTGCAGAACTAAAAGAAGAAATTATAGTTCATAGCAAAGAAGCTCTTTTAAATTTAGAAATGCAGATTGAATGTGTTAATTGTGTTATTACTAAAGAAGATAAAGCTTATTATGTTGTGGAAAAACAAGAAAAAATATGGCAATTTATGCCACTTTATGCTATAGATACAGAGGGTAATGAAACTTTAGATGTAGAACTTAAATTGCAATACATAGGAAATAATAAATATAGTGTTAATTTTTTGATTTCTTCTGAATGGTTAAAGCAAGCTGTTTTCCCTATTGTCATAGATCCAATTATATCATTAGTTTTTGGTAGTGATATTAATCTTATTTATACTGATGATATATATGCAAAATTAAGTGTACCCATTAGAAGTCCTGAGCCAACCATTAATGATGGGGCTAACATTACTAATAAGACTGATGTTTATATTCAACACACAGGTATTACAGGTGATATAGAGGATTACAGTATAAGGAATTGGGATGCTGAAGATTCATATGATTGGTCTAAATGGTTTCCTATAAATGATAATGATGTGTGGCAATTAGAAATACTACCACCAACAGACCCTGTTGGTCAAGAGCCTCCAGAATTGAGGACTATTGAGGTAAAGTATAGATTGTCTACAGTTCCTGCTTATACTCCACAAGAAGAAGAAGTTGGTAATACTATTACTACTATTGAAGAGTATCGTTGGTTAGAAAGATACAGAAATACTATTGGTGGAGAAATTCTTTCTATTGTTGCATACGGCAACGATATTTATATTGGCAGCAAAATTCCTTATGGTAATGATTTTCAAGGAAGTTTGTGGAAATTTAATGGTAAATATTTTACTTTTATTAGTTATTTTAAGTCTATTGTTAATGGTAATAAAATTAATGTTTTTCCATATGTTATGAAGGTTATTGGAAGTAGTATTTATATTGGGGCAGGCAGAGATGATGATATTGAAGGAGCTGGAACAATATTTAGATATAATGAAAGTAATGGAGTTATTTTAGCTTCTGTTCTTGGTGGGTCAGAATCTAAAGTTACTGCATTAAATGCATTTATGGAAAATATTTATGTAGGTACAAAAGAAAATAGAGTTTATAAATATGACTTAATCACTCAATGGTCCTTAGCATTTGATTTATCTTTTGAAGATGACTATCAAGGTATTGAAGATATTGCTACACTAAATGGAATTTATCTATCAGTTTATGATGGAACTAATTCTATAATATATTATTATGATAATATATCTTTAAATAAAATATATATTTTATTTAATGAACATATATATTCAATAAATGTTATTCCTGCAACACACAATGATATAGGAGCTTGTGGTCTTTATCTTCATACTGAAGATAAAATATTTAGATTAGAAAAACAAAAAGAAAATCAAAATAATGCTGTTTTTGAACAAATGGAAAGTACACCTAATTCACCATGGCTCAGGTCATATATTGACCTCCTTGGTAAAACAGTTAGTAGTTATAATAAAATTAATTCTGCTGCTATCCCATTGCCCACAGAGGTATTTTTGCCCACCATAGTAGGAAACAATGGTTATATAGCTACTTTTAATGATAAGGAAACTTTGCAAATTTCCTCAGCAGTAACTACAGAGAATCTTAATGATGTTGCTTTTGCAAGAAGACCCAGTTATTATCAAACAAATGGGTTTGATATTCAGTTTAATTCAGAGGATTATTTTTATGGCACAAGAGCTGGAGATCAAATGCTTTATAAGTCAGATAGTAATGGTAATATTGTTGGTTCTACAAGAATAGATAATATAATTAGTAACGATATAATTTTTGCTATTGGAGAGGATGACAATATCCTTTATATGAACACAAATGAAGATACTTTAAATATAATGGATAAAAATTTCAGATTTAAAAAGAGTATGGGTATTGACTTTACTCCAAGTTATTTCATGCAATATAATTCTTATGATGGTTATTTATATATAAATGCAACTCACAGAATTAAAGTTTATGATTTATCTCAAGAAAGAGTAGTTAGAACCATCGGCGATGACAATAATATTCCAAGTAGTCAAGATGGATATTTCTCTTTTGTTGGACAAAAGGCTTTTGATGAAAACTATATATATGCTGTTGATACAAATAACAATAGAGTTCAGAAATTTGATTTATCGGGAACGTTTATTAGTAAATGGGGTTCATATGGAACTGGAAATGGACAGTTTAAATCTCCTGTTGGAATTGTTTTAGTTGGAGACTATTTATATGTTACAGACAAGAATAATAGTAGAATACAAAAGTTTGATAAAGATGGTAATTTTGTTTCAGTCTTAGTTATTTCAATAGGAACTGATAGTGGTAAAATTTATCACCCTGCTGGAATTACAACTGATTCTTCAGGAGCTTTATATGTTGTGGAAAGAAAGGTTCTTTTAGGAGAAGTAAATAGAATTCAAAAATTTAGTGTAACTGGTACTTTTATAGCTCAATTTTTAAGAGATGGTGCTACTCCAACTAACTATGTCAATGAAAATTTAGCTTTTATAGTTGGGGATAATGGAACTTATTTAACTAGTACTGATGGGGGTTATACATATGCTGTAGTTGTTCCTACAGGTGATCCTTTTGGGACTAATAATCTAACTTCTATTTCAATTAATAGAAATGATATAGATTATATGTTAATTACTGATAGCTCAGGTAATATTTATGTTTCTACAGATAGGGGAGTTAATTGGACCAAGAAAATAATAAATGTTTCATATGCTTTTTATAATTCTACTTTTTATCCTTGGTCAAATAATTTTACTAAGGCTCTTGTGGTGGGCTCCTATAATTCTTATCCTTTAGTAATATCCTTAAATGGAGATGCCTCCTCACATACTGTGGAAGTATCAGGAAACACATTTACTGATCCAGCTTATCCCTCTTACTCAAGAAGGGCAATATCTGTTAGTTATGACAACAAGGGGTGGTTAGATAGTTCATATTCTAATGGTCAAATTTTTGTGGCTACTGATTCTGGGACTTGGGGAGTAGCCACAGCTAATCAAAGGCTTGTTATTTATGATGGAGATTGGAAGTTGCAAGATGCCAACTTGGGAGTTTGGTGTACAGATGTTTATGCTTATGGGGGCAAAGTTATGGTTGTGGGATTAAATTTTGCAGTTGTAAGTGATGATAATGGATATCATTGGCATGATGAAGAAATGGGAGTCCAAAATTATTGGCAAAGAGTTTTTTATTATGGAGATTCTTATCAGGGTTATGCCATAGGAAATTTCTATCAAGATACTAATGCTCAAAGACCTTGGCAGAAAGCTCCCATAAGAAGATTTGAGCCGAGTTATGAAAATTGGCCAGTTTATAAATCTGCTTCTGATACTATTAAAAAATATTTTGATGTTATAGCTACTGGAACAATTGAGGATACTTTTGCTCCGGATGGCACTGATTATGGATATATAATTTATACTACATTAAACATTTTAGATAGTAGTTCTTATCAAGAATTAAGTGAAAATTCTTATATAATTATTGCTGATTCTGAATCTGTTTTTGTTGAGGATAAAGCATATAAAATTATAGATGTTAATTTGGGTTCTACTAAAATAGTTTTAGATGAAATTCCCAATGGTTTTGTTGCAGATGCATATAATAATTGTTCTTTTTATATAGTAAATGGCAATAATATTAAAAATTCCCTGCTTATTACTTCACCTGTTGGGACAACAGTATTATTTAGCCATGATGTTAGTGGGACTAAATGGTATGATAATGTTAATAATACTGATGGTTGGGTTGTAGAATTTTCCATGAGCCTTATAGATGGGGCTTCTGCTTATACAACAGATCCAGCAGATCCAGCAGATCCAGCAGCCTACCAAGGTGTTAAAATAGCAGATGGTTCTAAATATGCTGTGTTAAGAATTTATAAGGCAAAAGTTATTCTAGTTATAGAAAACAATACTTACACTTTTGATTCTACTGTAACTACTTCTATTGCTAATGGGGCAGGGTTTTCTAATATATTTACTAATGGCACTACTCATGACAGATTGCACACTTATACTGTGAGGGGTTGGGGTTCTAATATAGAAGTTTATATAGATGGAATAAAGATTAAGAAACTATCAGGGACTTTATTGCTTTCTTCTACTACAGATAAATCTTTAGAGTTTGGAGATTTATCAGGGACTGATCTTAATTCTGCAGCTAAATGGGCATATATTTATTATAAGACAGATAAAGATTTTTCTTATTCAACAAATCTATTAAATACTTTTGCTTCTTCATCTGAAGTTAAGCAAATATTCCATACACCATATGTGAATTATAACAATTTTCAAGAAAATGTTTTTGATGAAGATTTTCTCAATATTTTATGGGCTCACAACACTAATAATACTCCTTGGGTAGACAGAGCAAGCAATACAGACGGTTGGATTGTTGAATTTGTCATCACTAATACTGCTGGCACATCATCTTCTTTTTATGATAGAGTAAGAGCATATGATGGTACACACAGCTTAGAGCTAAGATTTTATCATGGGGGTAGTCCCTATGTAAATCTATTTATTGGCAATAGTTTTTATTCTTTCACAAGTGTTGGAGACGAATATAATACAATTTTTGGCCCTAGATATGATAGTGAAGAGGAAGAATGGATTAATGATCTTGGAAGAACCCATACATTTAGATTAGAAGCCCAAGGGACTCAGTTAAGATGTTATATAGATAATGTTTTAGTAGATGAATTGAGTGGTAATATTTTGAATAGTTCCACTTTGCAAAAATTTGTAGATTTTGGCAATAATAGTGGTGTCCAAAGTTCAGACTCTAGTTCTAATTGGGGTATTATCAGGTATTATCTTTCTAGCTATTCTACTTCGGTATTTGATGTTTATAACAATACTCAATATCAAACTTATTGGACATACATTAAAGAAACTACAGCATCTGTTACCACTGCTGATATGGATATTCACAATACTGATTTAGAGGGATGGTATTTACTTACACAGACTGATGAACCTGACGTTAAAATGTATATTAACAAATTAAATAACAATGAGGATTTATCTACATTGTTTAGTAAAAATATATTTTATGGTGATAAATTAAAATATTATGAGGATATTAGCAGTGAGATAGGGCAAGTCAATGATGTATTAGGCTTCTCTTATATAGACGGTGATAAAGATAGTTATAAGATGCTTTTTGCAGGCAGAGATGTAGTTAATGATGATGCTTTAGTACAAATGGTTAGATATGGACATCATTTTACTGATATCATTTTGGATTACTATTATGGTTATCCACAATATAGTTCTGATATTTATATTTCTCCAATGACCATAGATAAAAATAAACTTGTTTCTAAAATTTATGTTGTAGCTCAAGGAAGAAATGAGCTAAAAAGCAAAATATATGTATACAACAATAGTGTTGCAGTATTTTTCTATAAAGACTATGCTTTGACTATACCATTAGATAATTATCAAGGAGTTTCTGTGGCAGATTTCAATACTTCTACTAAAAAAGTTTATATGAAAATAGTTTATTATACACCAAAATCTACACCACCCACTGTTTATTTAAATCAACAAGGAAGTGTAGATGTTACTCTAAATACTGAAAGAATAGATGCTTTTAGTTTTAGAACAGATTATACTGTAAATGCACAAAGTCCAAATGATTATTTAGATGGCTTTGCTGCTATTACAGTATACGACTAAAGAGATTCTAACATGAATACCAATCATATATTTAATAGGTTTTTCGTTTATAATCCTTCTGACCAAGTTGTTTACTTAGTAGATTTGGATATATATATTACTGCTCAAGCAGTTATAGATTTGTGTGCTGATTTTTCTGTATCACAAATTCTTGGATCAGCTTCCTTACAACATGCTCTTGATCAAGGTTGGCTTTTAGCCCTTGATGCATCAAGCTATTCTTTGATAGCTGATTCCACAAATAATGATAGTAGTTTTAGCACAAGTTTCTTGTTTAGGGCTTATTCTTTTTCGGGAAGTTCTTATAGCTATAACAAGCCTTATTATGCAGATGTTGTTTTAGTGGGTGTTAATATATCCTATAATACAGATTTGGGTATTACTGATGAAGCTCCTGATGGTCTAACTGGTGAAAATTATGAAGAAGTTTTAAATACTGGAGTGTATAGATAATGGATCCACAGATTACACTTTATCCTAAAAGCGGCTATTATATCTCTAGAGATGGAAGTAATGAATTTTTTGGAGAATCTAAATCTTTAACTTCAGTGAATAGTATTCTTTATATCAATTACCAAAAAACTCTTATAACAGAAGCTTATTTTATATATTATGCTTTGCTTAAATTAAATTTGGTTAGAGTAACAGGGACAGCTACATCAATTACAATAAATATATATATAGCAACTGGAGAGGTTAATCAATATACAGGCTGGACTGCTGTGCAGTCAGGTGGGGCCTTACGTGGGAGTCTTCTTAATTCTCAAACAGTTAATTTAACTGATGATAATGAGGAAATTTATATTGATATATATGATTTTGCAGAAAACCATATATATGGCAGCACAGGATATTCAGGTATTATTATAGAAATGGTTCCTAGTTCTGGTACAGCCAATATGAAAACAGTAGGTTTATATTCTTGGGATAATGATATAGGAGAAAAACAAAATCCAGTTATTCAAATTTATTGTGGGCAAACTTCAAGTTCTTATCCTATGGCAACTAGAACCACTTCAGTAGTTACTGAAAATTCTTATATAAATTATTATAATCAAAACACTAATTATAGCTCTGAGGATTTAATAAAAGTAGAAAGTGGTTATTTTGAAAAAAGAGGGATATTTAAATTTAATTTAAGTGATATTCCAGCAGGCTCAGATATTAGAAAGGCAATTTTATATCTTCCCCAAAGTGTAGTTTCTAAAGTGGAGGGACAAAAGGATTTTATTTATAGGATATTACAAGATTGGGATGAAGATACAGTAACTTGGCTATATGCTGAAAATACTACAGAATGGAAAATTCCAGGAGTATTTTATGATGATAGTGGTATATACGATTCTTATAATATGATAGTAAAGGAAAAATCTAATGCTTATGATATTACTAAACTTATGCAGGTGATTGTTGGAAGTTTTGAGCATACAACTAGCAATTCAGATTTTGGTTTTATGTTTAAAGGGCAAAATATAACCTTTAATTCCAACAACATTGATGAAACTGCTTATATAGATGTGATTTATATGGCTGCTAAATTAAATCAACCTTCTGAGGCACCTACACTGATAAGCCCAACTAATGGGACAACTACTACTATTACACCCACATTTATAGCCACCATTAATGATGATAATGCTTATGGTGCTACTGAGGGTAATGATTTAGATTTCAGAATAGAAATTTCTAGAGACATGTCATTTTCAACAGTTAATATTACATCATTTTCTACTATTACATCAATAACTGGTTGGTATTGGAGTGCTTTAGGCGATTTCTCAGATGCTTCTATTGTTTTTCCTATTCCAGCAGGAGGTTATACACCTGGAATATCAAAAGTAAAATTTATTATGTCAGAAACTACTAGCTCTTTAGCTAAGGGGTATACTTGGGCTTGGAGGTTAATTACATTAGATTCATAAGGAGCTTTAGACATGAGCATTAATGTTTTATTTCAATCTGATATGTATGTGCAGGGACTAAGATCTCAGGATATAGTTTTATATCCTAAGAGTGGTTATTATATATCTAAGGATGGCACAAATGAAATTTGGGGAAATTCTAAAATTCTTTCTTCTTCCAATGAAGTCTTATGTGTGCATCATCAAAAAACTTATATACCAACTATTTATTTTATATCAGAAGGAAAATTAAAAATTTTTATAGCTGAGATATCAGGAACTTCTAATAGTATGACACTTAATGTTTATGCAGCAGCTACTGCAATAGATTCAGACACCACATGGAATGATGTGTGTTCTGAGGGTAGTTCTAGGGGTAGTTTGTTGGGTAGTACAACATTGACAAGTGCTAATAGTAATAGTTATGTTTTAATAGATATTGAAACCTCTGGAGAATATTTATCAGAATATATGTATGGTTCCTCTGCAGCCCATGGTCTTATTTTAGAACTTACATCTATTACTGGAACTGCTTTTGTTAGGATTGTTGGTTTATATTGTTGGGATGAAAAGAGGGGAGAAAAACAAAATCCCGTTATAGAACTAACCTATAATTATACTCCAACTGCTTACCCAGATACTGTAAAAATTACTTCTTTAGTGACAGAGGATGCTTATATTAGTGAAGATTCATTTGCAGCTAATTTTAATGAGAATATAATTTTATGTGAAAGGGCAGAAACTGGAGGAGATGAAAAAAAAGCATTATTTAAGTTCAATCTCAACAATGTACCTATTAACTCAGATATTTTAAGAGCTTTGGTTTACATTCCTAGAAATACTGATGATGCCCAAAGAGAACACAGGGAAATAATAAGAAGAATTTTTCAGGATTGGGATGAAGATTATGTTTCTTGGGAAATGGCAGATATTCAATTTATATGGGATAATTCTGGGGCAAGTTATGATTTTACTACTACTTATGATTCATATAATTTTATAGTAGAACCTGATCTTTATACTTATGATATCACTAAAATATTGCAGGTTGCTTTTGAAAGTTTTGGTCTGAGCACTAGTGATGATTTTTATGGTTTAATTATAAAAGAGCAAGATTTAATTTTTAATTCTAAAGAATTTGATAATTCAGCCCATATGACAGTAGAATATTTGGCTGTAGCTTTAAATCAACCGCCTGAAATGCCAACGTTAGTAAGCCCTACTTCAGGAACTTATGTAAGTCACCAACCTGTATTCATTGCAATTATTAATGATGATAATGCTTATGGTACAACAGAAGGGGATGATTTACATTTTAGATTAGAGATAGATGATGATGATGAATTTTCAAGTCCAACATCATTTTCTACTATTACATCAACAACTGGTTGGCACTGGAGTGCTTTAGGCGATTTCTCAGATGATTCTATTGTTTTTCCTATTCCAACAGGAGGTTATACACCTGGAACATCAAAAGTAAAATTTATTATGTCAGAAACTACTAGCTCTTTAGCTGAAAAGCAATGGTATTGGAGACTAATAGTGATAGATAAGGTTTAAATGGTGATTCTATGAGTTATAAAATGAAAATTCAATTATATCCCTCTACTGGCAGAATTGTTGATTCTAGTGGTAATTATGAATTTACTACTTCTCAAGCCCTGAGCCTTAAAACTTATTCTAATGGTTATATTTATTTAGATTTTCTTAAGACACTTGTTCCTGCTGGAG
>Ga0307377_10005965_pt1 | contig 12889 bp, 10 predicted proteins | sample TR3MG_FD_202535 | JGI IMG/M metagenome (GOLD analysis project Ga0307377, IMG submission 202535) | Soil microbial communities from Risofladan, Vaasa, Finland - TR-3 | ecosystem: Environmental > Terrestrial > Soil > Coastal area > Acid sulfate soil | place: Finland: Risofladan, Vaasa | collected... | reverse complement strand
CTTCTGCAGCCGAACTGGTGCAACGCTTCGCCAGGCAGAAGCACAGCCACCCCTGGCTGCTCAATGTGAATGTACCGGATGTACCCCACGAGCAATTGCAGGGAATATCGGTGACGCGCCTGGGCAAGCGGCATAAAGCCGAGCCGGTGGTGAAAGCCAGCAACCCGCACGGCGAGGCCGTGTACTGGGTGGGTGCGGCGGGCAAGGCCCAGGATGCGGGGGAGGGCACGGACTTTCACGCCGTCGCACGCCAGCATGTTTCGCTCACGCCGCTGCAGATTGACCTTACGCAATACAGCCAGATCGATGCGGTACGCGGATGGCTGACCACAGATTAGATGACCGGGATCAGATGAATAACAGTCTCAGCGGCATCGGCATGACCTCACAGCGCACCCGCGCGCGCCTGGTCGAGCGCCTGCGCGAGCAGGGTATCGGGGATGAAGTCGTGCTGGCGGCAATGTTCGAGGTGCCGCGCCACCTGTTCGTCGATGAGGCATTGGCGAGCCGTGCCTATGATGACGTGTCGTTGCCGATCAACTACAACCAGACCATATCCCAGCCTTACATCGTGGCGCGCATGATCGAAGTGCTGCGCGCCGCCGGCCCGCTCGGCCGCGTGCTGGAGATCGGCACCGGCTGCGGCTACCAGGCTGCGGTACTGGCGCAGGTGGCGCGCGAGGTCTATACCGTGGAGCGCATCAAGCCGCTCTATGAACGCGCCAGAAAACAACTGTACGATTTGAAGATACGCAACGTCAGCGTGCGGTATGCGGATGGCACTGCCGGTTTGCCGGAAGCCGGGCCGTTCGACGGCATCATCATGGCTGCCGCCGCACCCGCGCTGTCGGCGGTGCTGCGGGAGCAACTGGCGGTCGGTGGTAGAATGGTGTTGCCGGTCGGGATGCAATCGCAATGGCTGTATCTGGTTGAACGCGATGCGCGCGGATTCCGCGAAACCCAGCTGGAACCGGTCAAATTCGTACCTTTACTGATGGGCAAGGCATGATAAGTAGCAGGATTCTTTTCTCGTTGTTGATGGCAGGGCTGTTGGCGGGTTGTGCCTCAAGTATTCAGCGTCCGCCGGTCTTCGATCGAGCCGAAGCTCAAAAAAATGCCGCCATGGCAATAAAATCCCCCCGCGAAAAGGATTGGCGCCCCAGTTCGTATATCGTGCAAAAGGGCGACACGCTGTTCAGCATTGCTTTCAATTACGGCTTTGATTATCACGAACTGGCAGCAATGAACGGCATCAAGGATCCCAGCCTGATCTCCATAGGCCAGAAAATTAGCCTGCTCCCGAACCGGACCGGCACTGCGGTTGCGGCTAGTGCGGTCAAGCCGATCGATATTCTGGTCAAGGATCAACCCAGGGTGGTCAAGTATCCGTACAGCGCAGCGGCAATGGCCAGGATCGACAAAGTCCAGGAGCAGAGGCCTGCGGCATCGATGATTGCCAAAGCGCCCCAGGCCGAACCTGCAACCGAAAATGATAGCCGCGGCGATGTGAGCGATGTTCCCGTGTTGGAATGGAGTTTGCCCGCCACGGGAAAACTGATCGGACAATTTTCTGAAGCGGCCAACCGCAAGGGTATCGACATCGCCGGCAAACTCGGGCAACCGGTCATGGCCAGCGCGTCCGGCAGGGTGGTCTACAGCGGCAACGGTTTGCGCGGCTACGGCAAGCTGATCATCATCAAGCACAACAGCACCTATCTCAGCGCATATGCGCATAACGAAAAGATACTGGTGAAAGAAGGGCAGAAAGTCACGCGCGGACAAAAGATCGCGCTCATGGGCAACACCGATGCCAGCCAGGTGGAGTTGCATTTTGAAGTGCGCCGTTTCGGCAAACCGGTCGATCCTGCAAAATATCTGCCGCTTGGACAGCTCTGAGTCCCGCTTGGATTCCAAAGAACTCAGCACTGACAACCACGACCGGGACAGCGCCAACCTGCGTTATGTCTATCCGGTGGTATCGCGCCGTGCCGGCGGTGTTTCGGTGGGCATCAACCTCAATACCAACAATGCCTGTAACTGGCGCTGCATCTACTGCCAGGTCCCCGATCTGAGCCGTGGTGCAGCACCGGCGGTGGATATGGAGATTTTGGAAAGCGAGTTGCGCGGTTTTCTCGATCAACTGCTGCACGGCGATTTCATGCAAAGCCGCGTGCCGGAAGGCGCGCGGCGCATCAATGACATCGCGCTATCCGGCAACGGGGAACCGACCAGCAGCGCCGAATTTGTCCGGGTCATCGAACTGATCTCGCGGGTGCGTCACGACACGGGGTTGCCGGATACCGTGAAAACCGTGCTGATCACCAACGGCAGCCTGCTGTATCGCGATGAAGTCCGGCAGGGTCTGCGCTACATGGCGAAGATCAACGGCGAAGTCTGGTTCAAGCTGGACCGCGCCAGCGCGGCGGGTATGCTGCGCGTCAACGGCATCCGCATCAGCATGAACAAGGTCCGCGCCAATCTCGAGGCTGCAATCGCATGTTGCCCTACCTGGCTGCAAACCTGCTGGTTCGCGCTGGACGGCGAACCGCCGTCGCGACAGGATGAAGACGATTATCTCGAATTCGTTGCCGCGCTGCTGCGCAACGGACATCAACCGCAGGGCGTGCTGCTATACAGTCTGGCACGCCCTTCGATGCAAGCCGAGGCGCCACGCCTGTCCGCGCTGTCGGCGCAACATCTGCAAGCTTTTGCCGACCGGATCATCAAGATTGGTTTGCCGGTCAAAGTCAGTCCCTGAACCGGAAGGCCGGTTGCGTCTTGCAGCGCGGGAAGCTCAGCGTTGAAACGAGTACATCTTCTCCAGGAAAACATCGGCACTGACAGTCGCCAGGCTTTCAGGCAACTCCACCCGGTGTTCGATACCCTGTGATTGTTGCAATGCCAAATCCGGAATCCAGCCGGCGCACAAAACCTCTTCATCATATAGCGGGGCAGGCCGGTCAATTTTATCCGCTTCGTAACTGCTCATGTCCATTGTAAGTATGCTCATGACGCACCTCCCGTCGGTAAGAGTCTGTGTGAATACGCAGTCCCCGACTGTTATATCGGCACGCCGCGATAGAAGTTTAGCCTTCGTTTTCCCCCGCCGGAATTTCGTCCCGATTCAGGTACACTCTTGCGCATGGAAAATACACCCGAATGGAACAGGGCAGCATTGCTGAAATCGCCGCTGTTCGCCCCATTGCATCCGATAATCGCCAATTTTGACGGGGAAGATTTTCCCGGCTTGCAGGATTGCAACAGGCTGCTTGCCGCAAGTAATCCCTCCATCACCGTGCAAAGCGGAATGCCGTTGCGTTTTGTCCCGCAGGCACATGGCAATCTATCCTTCGAGGCACAATATGAGCCGCGCTGTTATCTGACCGGCGAGGTGCAGATGCGCGCGCATAACCTGCATGATCTGTTTAATGCGCTGGTGTGGCTGACCTTTCCCAGGACCAAGGCGGCGATCAACGGACGGCATTACCGTGCGCTGACAGCGGAGGATAATGCGGATGGCGTCGTGGCCGGCAGCCAGCGCGGCGCGGTGCGCGACGTGAATACCCTGCTGGATGAATCCGGCGTGGTCGTCGTGTATACCAATTCCAATGCTGGCCTGGCCGGGCTGCTGCGCGATTTCAAATGGAAGGAATTGTTCTGGCAGCGGCGCGAACAGGTGAGGCCCCAATCAAGCCAACAAGCCATGGGGTTCTATCTGTTCGGCCACGGCCTGTACGAGAAGGCGCTGCAACCCTATGTAGGCATGACCGGGCAGGGCCTGCTGATGGCGGTGGAGCCGGAATTCTTTGCGTGGACACCGGCACGGCAATTGACGCACCTGGACAATCTGCTGGCAGAATACCTGGCGACGCCGGAACACTGCCGCAGTACCCGCGAACTTTCCCCGTTGCCCCTGCTCGGCATACCGGGCTGGGCGGCGGACAACGACCGTGCGGCATATTACGATAACACCGCGTATTTTCGGCCCGGCAGGCGCGCGTAGAAATGACAGTCAAAAAGTCGCCGCCCGGTTTTGGTATCATGTCTGCCTTGCGCATCACTTCTTTCATTGGCAATCCCGAATGTTAAGCAAACTCAATTCCGTGCAACGCGCGGCCGTTACGCACCTCGACGGCCCTTTGCTGGTGCTGGCCGGCGCGGGCAGCGGCAAGACGCGCGTGATCACCCACAAGATCGCGCACCTGATCGAGCAATGCGGCTACGAGCCGCGCAACATCGCCGCGATCACCTTTACCAACAAGGCCGCCAACGAGATGCGCGCGCGCGTCGGCGAGCTGCTGAAAAACACCAACACCAAAGGCCTGGTGGTAAGCACATTCCACTCACTGGGCATGAACATCCTGCGCGCCGAAGCCAAACTGCTGGGCTACAAACCACAGTTCTCGATCTTTGACAGCAGCGACACCTGGAAGATATTCAGCGAACTGACCAACTCCGCCGACAAGCAGGAGATACGCGACATGCAGACGCAGATTTCAAACTGGAAATCCGCCTTCGTCTCGCCGGAGCAGGCCGCACTTGTTGCCGACAGCAACGAGGAGAAAATCCACGCCCGCGTCTATGCGCGCTACCAGGACACCCTGCGCGCCTATCAGGCGGTCGATTTCGACGACCTGATTCATCTGCCGGTGGTGCTGTTCAAGCAGCATCCAGAAGCGCTGCTGCGCTGGCAACTGAAGCTGCGCTATCTGCTGGTGGACGAATACCAGGATACCAACGACTGCCAGTACCAGATGATCAAGCAGCTGGCCGACATGCGCGCCGCACTTACCGTGGTGGGTGACGATGACCAGTCGATTTATGCATGGCGCGGCGCGAGCATCGCGAACCTGCACAACCTTCGCGAGGACTATGCCAATCTGCACGTTATCAAGCTGGAGCAGAACTACCGCTCCACGCAACGCATCCTCAAGGTGGCGAACCACCTGATCAACCACAACACCAAGGTATTCGAGAAAAAACTGTGGAGCGACCACGGCATCGGTGATTCGATACGCATCTATGCGGCGCGTGACGACGAGCACGAGGCCGAAAGCGTGGTGATGAAGCTGATGGCACACAAGTTCGAGCACCGCACCCGTTTTGCCGATTACGCGATCCTGTACCGCAGCAACCACCTGTCGCGCGCCTTCGAGGAACAGTTGCGTGCCCAGCGCGTGCCTTACACCGTCAGCGGCGGCACCTCTTTTTTCGACCGCGCCGAGATCAAGGACATCACCGCTTACCTGCGCTTGATCGCCAATCCGGACGACGACCCGGCGTTTATCCGGGCCATCACCACACCCAAGCGCGGCATAGGCAATACCACGCTGGAAAAGCTCGGCAGCTACGCCGGCGCGCGCCACATCAGCCTGTTCGAAGCGGCCTTCGAGCCGCAAATCGCCGACCAATTGCAGCCGCGCCAGCACGAGGAGCTGATGCTGTTTTGCAATTTCATCAACCGCATCCAGGATCGCGCCGAGAAGGATTCTTGTGCAGAATTGCTCGATGAGTTGCTGCGCGCGATCAATTACGAGACCTGGCTGTACGACTCACACGATCCCCGCCAGGCGGAAAGCAAATGGAAGAACGTCGACGACTTCATCGGCTGGCTCAAGCGCAAGGCCGAGGCGGATGAGAAGTCACTGATCGCGATGGTGCAGACCGTTGCACTGATCAACATGCTGGAAGGAAAAGACCAGGAGCCGGATGCGGTCTCGCTGTCCACTCTGCATGCCGCCAAGGGCCTGGAATTCCCGCATGTGTTCATTGTCGGCGCGGAAGAAGAGATATTGCCGTTTCGCGACAGCGACGAGAAACAGATCGAGGAGGAACGCCGCCTGATGTACGTCGGCATCACCCGCGCCGAACGCAGCCTGCAGATCAGCTACTGCAATCGCCGCAAGCGCGGCAAGGACTGGAAGGCCTGCGAACCGAGCCGCTTTCTGGAGGAGTTGCCTCAAGACGAACTGGTTTATGCGGGCGGCCACGCGGATGCTGTGCCGACCGTGACCAGGGGAGAGGGCATGGACAAGCTGGCCAGACTGAAGGCCATGCTTAATAAACAGGCAGCAGAATAGCCGGGGGGCTTTGAATCAACGGCCGTCCTTGCGGATAACTCGCGCGAACCGGCTACGGTGACTACACTGTATTCGAATAACGCCGTAGCGGGGCAGCAGCATCGCAGTGAACAATTCAAATTTGTCGACTGAGGCCGGTTTTGCACTTATCAAATCGCAAACCGGGTAATTCGCCGGGGCTACCCTGAGTATTTAACGGTTGTTAGGCTGGCTGGACAGGATTGTCGGCATAGAACTGGTAGTTATTGCGCCCGGCATCTTTTGCGGCATACATGGCCGCGTCACTATTCTTCAGTAATGTATCGACATTGTCGCCGTCCTTTGGGTAGATTGCGATGCCGATGCTCGCCCCGCTGCGTATTTCCTGTTCATTGATCATAAATGGCGCTGACAGGGCATCGAGTATCTTTTGCGCTACCAGCGCAGCGTCTTTGTCCGCACTTAGGTTTGCCAGCAGCACGATAAATTCATCCCCGCCCTGCCTGCCAACGGTGTCATCCGCGCGTAACAATGACCCCGTGAGTCGCTGTGCGGCCATCTGCAAAAATAGATCACCCGTGTCATGTCCGTAGTGATCGTTAATTTTTTTAAAATTGTCGATGTCGACGAACATAACGGCAAATTTGGTTTTTAACCGTCTTGCCGATGCGAAGGTTTGCTGGATTCGATCCTGAACCAGGCGGCGGTTGGGCAGATCGGTCAGCGTATCGTAATGAGCCAAGTGCAGGATTTTTTCTTCCGCATCCTTGCGTTCGGTGATATCGCGCATGGTGCCGATGAATTGGCGGATTCCATCCAGGTGAAACTCCGAAATTCTCAGGTCCATTGGAAAAACTTCACCATTGCTTCGTTTTCCGATTACCTCTCGCGCCCTACCGATCATGCGTGCCTCACCGGTTCTCAGGTAACGTTCCAGATAGCCGTCATGTCCGCTTCGATAGGGTTCCGGCATCAGCATGGCTATATTTTTGTCGATCACATCCTTGCTGGAATAGCCGAAGATGCGTTCCGCTCCGGGATTGAACAATTGGATATTGCCGGCGGCGGAAATGGTAACAATGCCTTCATCGACATTTTCCAGCACTGCTCTTATGCGGCTTTCGCTATCTTGCAGCCGCATGATAGCCTGGCGCGCTGTACGTTCCGATTGCACCAGTTTGATGATCAGGGGAGATAATTGCCAGCGTAGCAACATTATTGCCGCGGCAATAATGATGAGCATCAGAGGCAGCAGATAACGCAGCTGGGAAAATACCGGCGCATATAATTCCGAACTATCAATTTTGATTACCATCCCGAGACCAAGATCGCCAACGGGGCTGTAGGCAGCGGACACGATCTGGTGTCGATAATCGCGCGTGACAATGAAGCCGGTTTTTCCGTCCAGGGCATAGTCCATGGGCAGCTGGTCGGCTCTGGATGCCTTCATTGGCAGTGTTATCACATCCGGTTTGAGCGCTGTGGGAAAGCAGACCATATTGAGGCCATTGTTCGAACACAATACCAGTTCGACCGTTTTTCCAAAGTTGCCTGTATCCTTGATTATGCTACTGAGAGTCGGTAATGGCGCCTCCGTTACGACCTTCCCGATATTTCGCCCCCGCTTCGTGATGTTAAGCTCGGTCCGCAAAAAAAACTTGTCCTTGAACATCAATTGCGTGTGCCCGCTCAGGTTAATGGGAACCTTCAGAACAGGCTGTTGTACAAAGGTACCGGCGTTTGCCAGCATGCGCCCATTTTCATTGAGCAGCGCTACTGCGGAAAGTCCGGTGGCAAGGAAGGATTGGGCTCCCTGGTTGAGCCTGTCCAGGGTTGAGCTATTGTTTGTATGCGTGTTCATAAGCTGCATCTGACTGATCAGAAATGGCCGGGTGGCAACTGTCATACCCTTCTGAAATGCTTGCTTGATTTCGGATTGCACCAAAGCCACATTATCCTTTTGGGCCAACTGAAGGCTGTTGCTGAGCAGGATTTGGGCATTGCGCTGCATCACGTAAAAGACCGCCAAGCCGACCAGGATGGTAACGGTAACCAAAATCAGACCGGCAACCAGAATAATTCTATTTTGTGTGATCTTTTGTTGAGACATAAACTTTCGGGTTGCACGGGCAAAAAGAAATGCTACCGCTGATAACAGATTAGTCCTGTTGCGTGCAATCTGTTATTCAACCATACGCGAGCGCAGTATCCATGGCCGGATTTCTCCAGTCAATCCGGATTTTATCGGGCCCTCCCGTTTCAGCGAAGAAAAGCAAATCGAAGTTGAGTGCTGTTCGATGTACGTCGGCATTGCGTGCGCCGAACCCGGCCTGAGAACGGCTGTTACAATTTCCGCAAAACGAATCGGCGCATATGGGTGTTCGCGCAGCTGCTGTGCCGACGGTAAACTAATCAGGCAATAAATGCCTGGCGCCATTTGTTATGCGTAATGGAATCGCTCACATAATATTTTGTTTCATTTTGATTGTTGCATTATGTGTTGTCAGGTGACAACATCCTGACGTCACTCTGATTGAGTCAGGTTAAACGTCCGCTTTGACTGGCAGGTTGTTATCGGGTCAAAAATTGCGGTTGTGGCGCGGGCAATTACTATAATATTTCTTGGAGGTTTTGGCATGTCGAATACTTTACACGGTGCGCTGGAGGTTTTCTTTGTTTTCTCGCCATTCTTTACCATGGCGGCGTTCATTATATTTTCAAGCAAGCCAAAGGATCTGTAGCGGTTAGCATTGTCCCGGCCGGCGAGATCCCAGCCGGCGAGAACAGCGATGGCTTGGTTCAGCCATGCATTTTTGGTTGCTGTTTTCTGAAGCTGGTTTCTGAACCGGGGCCATCCGCGTAGCTGTTTAATACCCGAAAATCAAGTCGCACCAGGCTTTGCCTGCAGGCTGGTGCGGCTTTGCGTGACTATCCGGCTAATGCATCAAAAACTGATGATCAAGTCATTGGTTATAACCCACCAAGTGGCTGGATATGGCCACACGAGATGCGTATAATGCTCCCTTTGCCGAGGGCTGTTTCATGCGCATTATTCAAAAAGCATTAACCTTTGACGACGTTCTGCTCGTCCCTGCCTACTCCAATGTGTTGCCTCGCGATGTCAGCCTGCGCAGCCAGCTTACCCGCAACATCAAGCTGAATATTCCGTTACTTTCCGCTGCGATGGATACCGTCACCGAAACGCGGCTCGCGATCGCGCTGGCGCAGGAAGGCGGGATCGGCATCATCCACAAAAACATGTCGTCGCAGGCACAGGCCGAGAAGGTCGCCAGGGTCAAGCGGTTTGAAAGCGGCGTGGTCCAGGATCCCATCACCATCACGCCTGACATGACAGTGCACAGCGTGATCGGCCTGACCCGCAAGCACAAGATTTCGGGTTTGCCGGTGGTGCAGGGCAAGCAGCTGGTTGGCATCGTGACCAACCGCGATCTGCGCTTTGAAAGCAATCTGGATCAACCGGTCAAGAACATCATGACACCGCTCGATCGCCTGATCACCGTAAAAGAAAACGCCAGTCTTGAAGAAGCGCGCAACCTGATGCACAAGCACCGTATCGAACGGGTGATGGTGGTGAACGATGCATTCGAGTTGTGCGGCCTGATGACCGTCAAGGATATCCTGAAATCCACCGAACACCCGAACGCCTGCAAGGACCGCTTCGGCCATTTGCGCGTCGGTGCGGCAGTCGGCGTGGGTGAGGGCACGGATGAGCGCGTCACGTTGTTGGCTGAGGCCGGCGTGGACGTGATCGTGGTGGATACCGCGCATGGCCATTCCCAGGGCGTGCTGGACCGCGTTCGGTGGGTCAAGACACGTTATCCGCACATCGAGGTGATCGGCGGAAATATTGCGACCGGATCGGCAGCCACGGCTTTGCTGGATCATGGTGCTGACGGCGTCAAGGTCGGTATCGGTCCCGGTTCGATCTGCACCACTCGTATCGTCGCAGGGGTCGGTGTTCCGCAGATCGCTGCGATCCAGAGCGTGGCGAAAGCGTTGCAGGGCACCGGTGTGCCTCTGATTGCCGACGGCGGAATCCGCTATTCCGGCGACATCGCCAAAGCAATCGCGGCCGGTGCGCATTCGGTGATGCTCGGCGGATTGTTCGCCGGAACGGAGGAGGCACCCGGCGAGATCGAATTGTTCCAGGGGCGCTCCTACAAATCCTATCGCGGCATGGGCAGTCTGGCCGCGATGCAGCAGGGCTCAAGCGACCGCTATTTTCAGGACAGCGAAGATAACCAGGAAAAACTGGTGCCTGAAGGCGTGGAAGGCCGTGTGCCGTACAAGGGCAGCGTGCTGGCGGTGATCCATCAGTTGATGGGTGGTCTGCGTTCCAGCATGGGCTATCTTGGCTGCGCCGATATCGCCACCATGCACACCAAAGCCGAATTCGTCGAAATCACATCATCGGGTATCCGCGAGTCGCATGTGCATGATGTGCAAATTACCAAGGAAGCGCCGAACTATCATACTGACTAGTTTCTTGATGCAAGTGTTAAGTCACTGGTTAAAAAACGCGAAGCGGTAATACCGCTATCCATTAGGTCTGGCGTCCCACGTCTTACAACTTACGTCCAAACACGCTCATGGCACACAAAAAAATCCTGATCCTCGATTTCGGTTCCCAATATACGCAGCTGATTGCGCGGCGCATTCGCGAAACCAACGTCTACTGCGAATTGCATCCTTACGATGTTGATGTGAGCTTCATACGCGAATTCAACCCGGCGGGGATCATCCTTTCCGGCGGCCCGAATTCGGTGACCGCAGGCGATACGCCGCGAGCGCCGCAGATCGTGTTCGACCTGGGCGTGCCGGTACTGGGTATTTGCTACGGCATGCAGACCATGGCAGCGCAGTTGGGCGGAGCGGTTGAAAACGGTCTGGTGCGGGAATTCGGTTATGCCGAAATTCGCGCGCAGGGACATTCGGCTTTGTTGAAAAATATTCAGGATCGAGCCAATGCGCAAGGCCACGGCCTGATCGACGTGTGGATGAGCCACGGCGACAAGGTAACGACATTGCCGCCCGGTTTCTCGGTCATCGCCAGCAATGCCACCACGCCGATCGCCGGGATGGCAGACGAAGCGCGGCATTTTTACGCGTTGCAGTTTCATCCGGAAGTCACCCATACCCGCCAGGGCAAGCTGATGCTGAACCGTTTCGTACACGATATCTGTGGTTGCGAGCAGGATTGGAACATGCCGGATTACGCCGGCGAGGCGGTGGCAAAGATACGTGCGCAAGTGGGCAAAGAAGAGGTGATACTCGGCCTGTCCGGCGGTGTGGATTCCTCGGTTGCAGCGGCACTGATACATCGCGCCATCGGTGACCAGCTGACTTGCGTGTTCGTGGACAACGGCCTGTTGCGTCTGAACGAGGCAGAGCAGGTGATGCTTACCTTTGCCGAGAATCTCGGGGTGAAGGTGATACATGTCGATGCCAGCAACGAGTTCCTGCATCATCTGGCCGGCGTGTCTGAACCCGAGCAGAAGCGCAAGATCATTGGCCGCGAGTTCGTCGAAGTGTTCCAGCGCGAAGCCAAAAAACTGCCCAAAGCAAAGTGGCTGGCGCAGGGCACGATCTACCCGGACGTGATCGAATCTGCCGGTGCAAAGAACAAAAACGCCCATACCATCAAATCGCACCACAACGTCGGCGGTTTGCCGGAAAGCCTGCACCTGAAACTGCTTGAGCCGTTGCGTGAGCTGTTCAAGGACGAAGTGCGCGAGCTCGGCGTGGCGCTGGGTCTGCCGTACGACATGGTATACCGCCATCCTTTCCCCGGTCCCGGTCTGGGGGTGCGTATCCTGGGCGAAGTCAAACGCGAGTATGCCGAGCTGCTGCGACGTGCCGACGCGATTTTCATTGAGGAACTGCATGCCGCCAAGGATGATGACGGGAAATCCTGGTATGAGAAAACTGCGCAAGCCTTTACGGTATTCCTGCCGGTCAAAAGCGTTGGCGTGATGGGCGACGGGCGCACCTACGAATGGGTGGTGGCGCTGCGCGCGGTGCAGACCCAGGACTTCATGACTGCACACTGGGCGCATCTGCCCTACGAATTGCTGGGCAGGGTTTCCAACCGCATCATCAACGAAGTACGCGGCATCAACCGCGTGGTCTATGACATCTCAGGCAAACCTCCCGCAACGATAGAATGGGAGTAGCGCTTCCGACACGTTACCGGTAAAACAACTAGCCATTCGACTAGGCGAGCCGACTACTTTCGCCAAGTCGCTGGTTACGGCGTAGCCGGCAGCTTGCGGGAGGAAGCGCTGTTATGAGAGCTGCCAATCCATTCCAGTATCAATGCACTGCCGGCAGGGTCGCCATCCGCGAATAAGTCGGACGATTAAACAGTTGCTCAAGATGACTTGCTTTGAGCTTTCTGCGGGGATGCTACAATACTTCACACCTAGCGAACGAAGTTGAAGAGCGACCTATGATTCTGTCATCCCGCGCGACCGACGATGCCTGACCAATCCACACTTGCGCGTGTCGTGCCCTTTCGTCACATGCGCGCGATGTTTCCGGTCATGCGCCGGAGCCGGATGTTCTTCTCATGTTGTCTGCTGCTGATTGCCTGGCTGCCGACGGTTTCTTCCGCCGCGGGAAGCACCAAAAGTATATCCGCGCCTGCCACGCTGAAAGTCGTGATGGACGACAATTATCCACCGTATATTTTCCGCGATTCAGACGGCGTACTTACCGGCTATCTGGTTGATATCTGGAAATTGTGGGGGGAAAAGACGGGTGTGCATGTCGATTTGACTGCCACGGACTGGAAAAAAGCGCAGCAGCTC
>Ga0307377_10005962_pt1 | contig 12893 bp, 12 predicted proteins | sample TR3MG_FD_202535 | JGI IMG/M metagenome (GOLD analysis project Ga0307377, IMG submission 202535) | Soil microbial communities from Risofladan, Vaasa, Finland - TR-3 | ecosystem: Environmental > Terrestrial > Soil > Coastal area > Acid sulfate soil | place: Finland: Risofladan, Vaasa | collected... | reverse complement strand
CAACTTATACTTTCGTAGATCGTCATAGAATCCTTTTTTGAATCTTCTGCCTGCTTCTTTTGTAGTTTGAGGTAGATAATACGGCGTGGATAGACATACCATGGCTCTAATTCTTTTATCCTGCGCCGCTACCGCAACCATGCCACCGAAACTGGAGCCAATAACGCCCAATCTGCGCATATCAACCTTGCCTGTATCTTGTAGAAACTGTAACGCAGCTTTGTAATCCCTGATTCTTCCTGTAAGGCTTACATCCTCAAACTCTCCCTCACTTTTTTCTGACCCGCGTCCACAGCCCCGGAAATTAAATCGCAAGCATGCGTAACCTTCGTCGTTAAGTCTCGCTGCTATAATTGGCCATTTACCGCTATCCTTACTGCTCTCCAAGCCATGCAAAGTAATAACGCAGGGTGCGTTTTGGTAAGGCAGATGCAAGTTTCCAAATAGTTTCTGATTTCCGGAGTGAAATGTGCTTAAAAATTCTTCCATTTCTGAGCTAATCCAAGGTAAGTAAGGTTAAACCTCCCGGATTTCTTGTTCACCCCTTTTTCACTTCCTTACGCTGCGCCATCCGATAACCGCATACAACACTCATATATCCTCGCAACTGCTCGTCCAGCTCATCGCTTCCCGTATCGACCAGAAGAAATGGCGTTTCACTCAACTTGTGCGGCGTCGCGAGCACGATCACATTCTCAACTCCGACTTTTTCTATTACCTTTGTACTGAGCTGCTGATTGCCGCGTCCAAATACGAACCCCTGTGCGCCGATCGGACTCACAAGTATCTTCGCTTTTGTTTTCTGCTCGTTCTCCAGCAACTGCAACAATCCCTGCTCGTTCAAATCCTTCCCCACCAATTTCCCATCTTTCACCGCATCCACGCCAAGTAATGTCTTTTCCTCGCCTAAGCCCAGCAACTCCACTATTTTGTGTATCGTAGTCCCAGCACCTAAGATATAAAGGGACCCATCTCGCATGAACTCGCATGCGAACCTCGCAATCTCCTCTTTCGCGCTCTCTTCACTTACGCTTTGGAAAAGACTCTTGCCCTGCTGAACCAGAACCGGCTCGTACGGTGTGCGTGCGTATCCAAAAACCTTCATTTGCAGCTCGTTTCGCCTGTATGCGTCCTCATCTGTATCCATTACCTCTGCATCGCGCACCTCTGTCTTACCCTCAACAAAAAGCTCAACCATCTTCGCCGTACCAGCGGGGCTTATCGCAAATACCGCCGAGTGCATCTTTACTCCAGCGGGAATGCCTATAATCGGGATCTCTCGTTTTACTGCACTGTAAACATCCCGCGCCGTTCCATCACCACCGCAGAATACCAGAAGCTCGACACCTTCTTCTAAAAATCGCGTGCAGGCCTTCTTTGTATCCTCACTCGTGCTCCTATGCCCCTCAAACGAATATACGACCTCGTAACTACGCTGCGAGCTTGTAAGTGCCTCCTCGCCCATTTCACCTGAGCACGTAAAAATAAGAGTGTCTGTGTTCAGTTTATCCATGCATTTCTTCGCTCGCTCCCCTGCTATCGGCATTGCACCCAACTTCAGTGCTTCGTCTACAAGACCGTCCGTTCCTTTTAAGCCTACGGAGCCGCCCATGCCTGCTATCGGGTTGATAAGAAAACCTATTTTCATTTTTTTGGTTATTTCTCCTTCCACTCCTTTAAAGCCTTTTCCAGAGCTTTCATCATCTCGCTCTTTCCTTTTAAATCGTTCACCAGCCTTTCAAATTTTCTGAGATCAAGGTTTATCACTTTATGCAACTGTTCACCATCATCAGGCAGATTATATCGCTTTATATCTATGCCTGCCTCTTTTGCAGCTTTTAATACCCACTCTTCCAGCAGCGGACAGAGAACGAATAAATCGTTGTTTTTAGAATTATCATTCAATATCTTAAGTCCATAAGTTGGTAAATTTTCCTTCACCTGCAATCTTTTCAAATAAGATGGCTGGACGCTGGAAGGATCTTCATCTACCAATCCCATCCAATTTTCTCGTTTTGCCAATTGCTTACAAACTTCTGGCTTACCTTGCTGATGGATAATTTGTTTCTTTGGTATCCCTAAAGTTCTCACCAAGGCCGAATCCGGTTTGCACTCAGTATAAATCATTCTTTAACTTCCAAGAATCTCTCGATATTGAAAAAAATGTCTATCCCCATCCCCATTATTTCTTCCAGGTCTTTCTCGCTCAAGGATTTTACTTTCGTCTGGTAATCTTCGAAATATGTAATGAAAATCGCCACTTCATCTTTGTGTGCTTTTTCTAAGACTGAAAGAAGCAAATAGGGATTATGTGTTGCAATAAAGTATTGGTTGTTTGATCTCTCAAGTGCAATCCTTTCAGCAAGGTATTTGGTGTAATAGGGGAATGCATGTGCTTCGGGCTCCTCAAATGCAACTATGAAATTCTTATTCGTTTCGATTGCAACTAAATAAAAAATAATTCGCTGAAGAGTGTCTGATACCAATGAATAAGGATAAGCGATTATCACTCCTTCAATTTCCTTTTGAAGTTCAATATTATTTTTTTGTGGCCTAAGAACCATTTTAAGGCCATACTTATCAAATATTTTCGTGGACAATTCTTTCAGCTCTTTGTGTGCCATAAGGAGTGCTAAGAGGTTATCGCCCGAAGGAGGTCGAAGGAAATCTAAATCTTGTGAAGGGAAGTCGACTCTTACTCCAAATCTGTAAAATCCAAAAGGTTCAAGTTCTGACAACTGACTATTCGTCCCGCGTCCAGTGTTATCGTAGCTGAAGACTTCCTTTTGATTATAAAACCCCTTAAACTGTTTTTCTTGATATTCAACTCGAAAAATCTTTCCGTCAAACCGTATTTCTATCTTGTCATTTATGTTCCCATCAAAGAACAGATCTGTCATGTTTTCGAATCTTACAAAATTCTTATCGAAATCCCCGTAACTCGAATGTCCATGGCGGCAATGAGAAAGCAGACCAAAGACCTCCAAAATATTTGACTTCCCGGTGTTTGGCTCGCCGATAAAAATATTTATCCGCTTGCAATCCAATTTCAAGTGCTTTATTGACTTAAAATTCTTAATCTCCAGATCTTTTATCATTCAAGCACCTCCTTCCAATACTTCTTTGTTAACTTCATTTATTAAGCTTTCTACTTAACACAGCCTAAAATCATCACTTCCTTGTCGCCGCCTTTAACTCAGCGCAGAACCCCTCGAGTGCGGGAATCATTCTCTCTGGCGCGTCTTTATATTTCGCTATGAGTTCCACGATCGCACTTCCAACTATCACCCCTTTTGCACCATCAGCCATTATTTCCCGCACATGCTCTGGTTTTGATATGCCAAATCCTACTGCCGGTGGGATATCCGATCGTTTCTCAACTACACTTCTTATCAGAGTTTTCACAACTCCCGATATTGCTTCACGCGCACCCGTAACACCCAGCAGCGATACAAGATAAACAAATCCAGAAGAATATGCACAGATCTCCTCTATTCTTTCTTCTGGCGTGGTGGGTGCAATCAAAAAGATTGTATCTAAATCGTTCGCCTTCGCATAGCGTATCACCTCTTCTGCCTCCTCTATGGGCAAGTCCGGAATAATTATCCCATCTCCGCCTCCTTCTGCAAGCTTATTCATGAACCGCTCTACCCCAAAATGTAAGATCGGATTGTAGTAACTCATCACGACGATCGGGATGTCCGTTTCTTTTCTGATCTCTGAGATGATCTCAAATGTTTGCTGAGGAGTCATTCCCGCACGAAGAGCTCTCTCTGATGCTGCTTGTATTGTCGGACCATCTGCTATCGGATCTGAGAACGGTATACCAAGTTCTATGATGTCCGCATACTGCGCTATTGCCTTTGCTATTGATGGCGTTAGTGACGGGTCAGGATCACCAGCCATAATATAGGCTATAAACGCACACTCACCGCTTCTTTCAAGTTCCAAAAAAGTATCACGTATCCTGCTCATTTAATGCCCTCTCTATTATCTCTACATCCTTATCTCCCCTTCCCGATAGGCATACCACAACACGATCTTCCTTACCTATTCTTTTCTCATCCGCTAATCGCTTCACGTATGCTAATGCGTGTGCCGACTCGAGTGCCGGCAATATCCCTTCGTACTTACATAAAAGTTCGAATGCGTGCAGAGTCTCCACATCGGTCACAATATCATAGGTTACACGACCCATATCCTTCAAAAATGCATGCTCGGGTCCGACTCCAGAATAATCAAGCCCTGGTGCGACGCTGTGCGTTGGGAGTATCTGGCCATCTTCGTCCTGTAACAGATAACTGTAAGTACCATGTAATACGCCCTTTGTACCGGCACAGAGAGTTGCGGAATGTCTATTGGACGCAATGCCTTCACCTCCTGCCTCCACACCGTATAACGCCACGTCTTCATCGTCAAGGAAATCGTAGAACATCCCTATACTGTTGCTCCCGCCTCCGACACATGCAACGAGTGCATCCGGTAGCCTCCCTTCAGCTTCTAACATCTGCCCCTTTGCCTCAAGCCCGATAACACGCTGAAAATCCCGCACCATCATTGGATATGGATGCGGGCCCACGACAGAGCCTAAAAGATAATGCGTCTCCTGCACATTTGTTACCCAGTCTCTGATAGCTTCATTTATCGCGTCCTTGAGTGTTTTTGAACCGCTGCCAACCGGATGAACCTCCGCACCCATCAATTTCATCCGGAAAACGTTCAACCGCTGCCGTTCTATGTCCTCCTCACCCATGTAAATCTCCGTTTGCAAGCCGAACAAAGCACCTACAATCGCAGTCGCCAATCCGTGTTGTCCTGCTCCCGTTTCCGCAATTAGCCTTCTCTTGCCCATCCTCTTTGCTAACAACGCTTGACCAATCGCATTATTCAACTTATGGGCACCGCCGTGAACGAGGTCTTCCCGCTTGAGGTATAAATTGGTGCCCAGTAGATCAGAAAGCCTGGAACAGAAGTAAAGAGGAGTTGGTCTACCGGCAAAAGTACTCAAATAAGAGTCCAATTCTTCTTTGAATTGTTCATCTTTCCCGTAGCGGAGATAAGCCTCTTCAAGCTCATTCAGCGCGTGCATTAAAACCTCAGGAACGAATTGTCCTCCATATTCACCAAATTTACCTGCTTTTGGATATTTCCCTATATACATTTTGCATTCCTCACGAATTTGAAAACCTTCTCTTTGCTTTTCCGCCCACCTGAAGATTCCACGCCGCTTGCAACGTCCACACCATAAGGATGAACCTCTTTTATCGCTTCTTTCACATTCTCGGGTGTTAAACCTCCTGATAGAATCACAGGGATCGTGCTATGTTTCACGATCGCCCTGCTTTTATCCCAACTGTGCTTTTTACCAGTTCCCCCAATCTTAGCAGAAAAAGTATCAAGAAGTATAAAATCCACATAGTCCTCTTCTGGCATTACACCATGAATCGTGCCATGTTCATCCACATGCACGGTTTTTATCAATTTCACATCAGGAAGTGCGTCGCGGACGGACCTCAAAAACTCATTCGATTCAAAGCCGTGCAACTGCACGCCAAATGGGTCAATCCTTCTAACCACTGTTTCCACTTCTCCCACAGAACGCGGGCAGAGAACTACCACGATATTTATATCATCATCTATCTCTTTTGAGATCTCTTCCGCTTTGTCTATGCTTATTTTCCGCGGCGTTTCAACCGGCACGTCCACTATCATACCCAGCATATCCACACCGCTATCTGCAACAAAATGAGCATCTTCCTTGTTCGTAATTCCGCAGATCTTTACCTTCACTACGTCAGACATGCCAGTATAAACTCCTTTGGATTCTCCGACCTCATCAATGCAGTTCCGATGAGTAGCGCATCAGCGCCGCATTCAAATAAATAACTCGCATCTGCCGGTGTCTTAACCCCTGACTCACTTATCAGTATCGTATCCTCTGACACATACTCCGAAAGTCTTGCGGTTGTTTCGATGTCCACGGTAAACGTCCTGAGGTTCCGATTATTAATTCCGATGAGTTCCGCCCCCGCATTTACTGCTTTTTCTATCTCTCCCACCGAGTGGCATTCAACCACCGCCTCAAGACCTAAATCAGCCACAACATCCAGAAGCTTTTCCACTGGCGATATCCCTTCGATGAACAATATCGCATCTGCACCGTATCCAAACGCCTCCCTGACTTGGTATTCATCCACAACAAAATCCTTATACAACACAGGAATACTTGCTCTCTCCTTCACTATTGACACATTTTCAACCTCCCCTCCAAAATAGGGAGAAGTGAGAACAGATAGTGCCGCTGCACCGCCTTCCTCATATTCACCTGCTAATGATAAAACCTCTCTGTTTCCTATAAGGTCGCCATCCCTCGGGGACCGAGGCTTTATCTCTGCTATTATTGACTTATGTGGTATTTTAATTGCTCTTGATAAACTGAGAATACTACTTGTTCTTTCTGGGATTTTATCCTTTCTCCTTCTATCAACTCCTATCTTCGTGTCCTTGACTATCTTATCTATCAAATCGTTCAAGTCTTGACGGACCTCCTGTAAATCGAACTAAATCCTCAAGTTTTCTGTATGCCTCTCCCGAATCTATTGAAAGAGAAGCGAGCCCAAAACCATCTTTTAAGTTTTCTGCAAGTCCCCCAACGACCAGTGCTGCTGCAGCATTCATCAAAACGGCATTTCTCCTCGCTCCTTTACGACCTTTCAAGATTTCAATTGCAATTTTCGCATTCTCGTCTGCATCTCCACCCTCTATCTCCCTTACCTTCGCCCTTTCCAGCCCAAAAGCCTCTGGAGATATGTTGTACGTTGTTATCACTCCGTCTTTGAGTTCTGCGATTTTCGTCTCACCAATTGGCGAGATTTCATCCAGGCCGTCCAATCCGTGAGCGACTATTGCATGCCGCACGCCAAGACCTGCTAACACCTCCGCAATTTTTTCTACAAGCGAAACATCATAAACCCCTATCACTTGCGCTTTCACCTTCGCAGGATTTGCCAGCGGGCCAAGGATGTTGAATACCGTTCGTATCCCTATCTCCCTTCTCGGTCCTAACGCATATTTCATTGCCGGATGGAATACCGGCGCAAACATAAAGCCTATTCCTACTTTTTCTATACACTCGCACACCCTCTCTGGCTCAAGCATCACATTAAGACCAAGTGCTTCCAGAACATCTGCAGAACCTGCTTTTGACGAAACTGCTCTGTTCCCATGCTTTGCAACTACAATACCAGCACCAGCAGAGACAAAAGCTGAAACGGTGCTTATATTAAAGGTTTTTATCCTATCACCACCAGTTCCACAGGTGTCTACCATTACTCTATCAACTTTCGGAGAAATGATGGATGCATACTGAAGCATCGCATGAACAAACGAAACAATCTCTTCAACGGTCTCACCTTTCATCCTCAGTCCAGTCAAGAAGGCTGCTATTTGTACACTTGTCGCTCTGCCACTCATTATTTCCTCCATCACAAGCCTCGCTTCCCCCGGTTCGAGGTCTTTTCTCTCCACTACTTTCGAGATCGCTTCTTTTATCATTTCCTCAAAAAGTTCTCTATTATCTTTCTCCCTTCTCCGGTCAGTATGGATTCTGGATGAAACTGAACTCCTTCTATTGGCAACGTTCTATGCCGTATTCCCATTATTTCGCCATCTTCTGCTCGTGCGGAAATTTGTAAGCAAGATGGGAGATCCGTTTCACAAACCACAAGTGAGTGATACCGCGTTGCGTGAAAGGGATTCTTCACTCCTTTTAATAGCCCTTTGGAATCGTGATGTATCTCTGAAACTTTTCCGTGCATTAATCTCCGTGCGTAGCCTATCCTGGCACCGAAAACATGTCCTATTACTTGGTGTCCTAAACAAACCCCGAGAATAGGACACCTAAGCTCTTTCACTACTTCTTCAGAAACTCCGGCGCTCTCCGGTCTTCCGGGTCCTGGGGAAATGATGACCCTGTCTGCTTTGATCTTCTTGAGTTCCTCTATCCCTACATCATTCCTCCGCACTACTACCTCCGCACCAAGTTCTCTAACATATTGCACGAGATTGTATACGAAGGAATCGTAGTTATCTATCACAAGCACTTTCATTTTCCGCAGTAGTTACTAAAGCACGCAATTTGTTCTCAGTCTCTAAAAATTCCATCTCTGGAACTGAATCTGCCACTATACCCGAACCTGCCTGGAAATACGCCTTCTTACCAACCGTGAACATTGTTCTGATCGTGATTGCAAAATCGAGATTGCCCGAGAAGTCGAAATAACCAACCCCCCCAGCATATATGCCTCTTCTGCTCTTCTCCGTTTCTTCTATTATCTCCATCGCACGTATTTTCGGTGCTCCCGTGACAGTGCCTGCGGGAAAAGAGCTACGAAAAACGTCAAACGCATCCTTGCCTTCGTCCAATTCTGCGCTTATATTTGAGACAATGTGTTGGACATGGGAATACCTCTCTACATTCATCAGTTCTGTTACTTCAACGCTTCCTGACTGAGCAACCCGCCCAAGGTCATTCCTACCAAGGTCTACAAGCATTATATGCTCAGCCCTCTCTTTTTCATCGAGTAACATATTCACCTTTAGTAGTTCATCCTCCTCTCTCGTTCTTCCCCTCTTCCTCGTCCCGGCAAGCGGCCTCAGCGTTAGTATGCTATCTCTTAGCCGTACAAGCATTTCCGGAGACGACCCTACAACTATGTTGTCAAAGTCCAGATAGAACATGTACGGAGAAGGATTTATTGATCGCAGAGTCTTGTAAAAAGATAACGGGTCGCCACTATAGCTCGATTCAAGCCTTCTTGAAAGAACCACCTGAAATATATCCCCTTCTCTGATATACTCCTTTGCTTTTACCACTCCTTCTTCAAATTCATCTTTTCCTATTTCTGCATGAAGGGAAGACACGGAAAAATCATCAACCTCATTCTCTCCTCCTTTACCCACCAGGTCTTCTATCGCATTATTCTCCTTCTTGTACGATACGAGAGTCACTTCCTTCTTGAGATGATCGAAACAGAGCAGGTATGCAGGTATGATGAAGTGCGCGTCTGGACATCCCAACGTATCCGGGAGTGAGGAAGGGAGATTTTCAAAAAATCTGACAATGTCATAAGAGAAGAAGCCTACAAGACCACCTGAGAATGGCAATGTCTCTACTCCATCGCACTCGAAGGAATTAAGTACTCTCGCCATCTCCTCATAAGGGTCTTCCACCCTGTAGCTTTCGCCATTAATCTCCACTTCCCGCCCTTTAGATTTGAATTCCAATAGCGGGTCGAAACCAATGAATGAATATCTCGCAATCTTTTCCCTCCCCTCTACTGATTCGAGTAGGAAACTCTTGTCAAAGATGCTTCTTATCCGTGAAAAAACTTCAAGAGGGGTGAATGGTATATCCACCCTTCTTACGCTGTTCGTTAAAATTCTCTTTTCCATCTACCTGTTCATTCTATTTTCGGCAAGTTCTCCAGCGCCTGTTTCACCAACTCCACGGGATACTCATAGTCCACGAGTTTTCCTTGTAGAAAAACATCGTATGCCCCTAAGTCGAAATGCCCGTGACCACTGTTATTGAAGAAGATCACTTCTTCTTTACCTTCTTCCTTGCATCGCAACGCTTCGTCTATAACCGCTTTCACTTCGTGCGCTGATTCTGGTGCTATTATATGCCCTTCGGTCTCGGCAAACAATTTCGCAGCCTTGAAAACCTCGGTTTGATGATATGCCGCCGCATCGATATATCCGTCCTTCACCAATTTGCACAGCAAGGGAGAGTCTCCGTGGTATCGCAACCCACCAGCGTGAATTGGTGGCGGAATAAACGTATGCCCTAAGGTGTACATCATCAATATGGGTGCCATCCCCGCGGTATCTCCGTAATCATAGAGATAAAGCCCCTTGGTAAGCGTGGGACACGACATCGGCTCACAAGCAAGTATTTTCAGGTCTGGTCTCTTGCCGGTGAGCTTATCGGCGACGAACGGGAAAGTAGCGCCACTAAAGTTACTGCCTCCTCCTACGTTTCCGCAGATGAAATCGGGATATTCGTCTATCATCTCAAAAGCCTTCTTCGCCTCCAATCCCACGACCGTTTGATGAAGCACAACATGGTTCAGAACCGACCCGATAGCGTAGTTAGAATCATCGTGCGTGGCTGCATCCTCTACCGCCTCAGAAATGGCCATCCCTAAACTACCAGATGTATTCGGATCCTCTGCTAAAACTTTCCTCCCATATTCCGTATTCTTGCTTGGGCTTCGGTACACTTCCCCGTCCCATGTCTCCATCATTATCCTCCGGTATGGTTTCTGGTCGTAACTTGCACCAACCATGTAGACCGTAGCCTTCAACCCGAACAGCATAGCGCCAAATGAAAGTGCTGAGCCCCACTGACCCGCTCCCGTTTCTGTTGCTAACCGCTCTACCCCCGCCTTCATATTGTAATATGCCTGTGCAACTGCTGTGTTTGGCTTATGGCTCCCTGGCGGGCTAACGCCCTCCCACTTGTAATAAATCCTCGCGGGCGTCTTCAGTTTCTCCTCCAATCGCTTCGCCCTATACAACGGCGTTGGTCTCCAGAGCCTGTAAACGTCCCTCACTTCCTCTGGTATTGGAATCCATCGCTCTGTAGTCATTTCTTGCCGTACTATCTCCATCGGAAAGATGGGTGCAAAATCCTCTGGTTTTGCGGGCTCCTTCGTCATCGGATTGAGCGGTGGCTCTGGTAGCGAAGGCATGTCTGCCTGTATATTGTACCACTCCTTCGGGATCTCTTCTTCGTCGAGAAATATCTTCTCTTTTATGTTCATCTTCTCACCTCAATGTGCATTTATGCACTTAGAAGTATAAAAATGTACGTATATAAAGCATGCCGTGTTGCAACCTCATCACGGGTGCTTGGTAAAGTGGTGCAATCAAGAATCAAAATAAGTCAACTAATGACCACCAATCTTTAAAGGCTAAACCAATACCTCTTTTATCTCCGCTATCGGAACACGAACTTGCTTCATCGTGTCTCTTTCCCGTATCGTCACCGTATCATCTTCCAACGTTTCGTAATCTATGGTAATGCAATAAGGCGTGCCGATCTCATCCTGACGGCGATACCGCTTACCAATACTGCCGGAATTATCATATTCAACGAAGAATGATGCATCCCTGAGCTTCTGAAACACCTCACTTGCCTTGCTCTTCAACTCATCACGATTAAGTAAGGGAAACACCGCCGCTTGTATCGGTGCGATCTCGCTTTTGAACTGCAGCACTCGCCTGCTATCCTTGCCCACCTGCTCTTCATAAAAAGCACTTTCCAGCAACGCATAAATTATCCGATCTATTCCAAACGAAGGCTCAATCACATGCGGGATGATCTTTCCCGATTCAGCATGCACGCGCATATCAACATTCAAAGACGATGCATGCGCTGATAGGTCGTAATCACCGCGATCCGCGACACCCACGATCTCCATCCAGCCATACCTATCACTAAGGAACTCGGCATCCCAGCAATCTGTTGCATAATGCGCCATCTCATCCGGCAGATGCTGCCTGAATTGTAATTTAGCGCGTGGAAGTCCTATGCTTTCCAGGAACTCATCCACCCTCGCTACATGATAGCCCAGATACTCATTTGCAATTATCCCACGACTTACTGCCTCCCCTGCACTCGTCTCCTCCGCTTTACCGTCACTTGGAACGATCCTCAGCTTTCTATCCTTTACTTCCTCAAATCTTGGGTGGTTGTTCTTCTCAGCAGGGTCTACAAAAAGTTCCACCTCGGCCAGCGTAAATTCCCGCAGTCGAATAAGGCTTTGTCTCGGTGAGATCTCATTCCGGTACGCCTTCCCGATTTGTATTATACCAAAAGGCAGTTTATCACGGTTGAACTTCAGCAAGCGTTGAAAATTGATGAACATGCCCTGTGCAGTCTCAGGTCTCAGATAGCCTTCGCTTTTCTTAGCCGCTTGTTCGTCACCTGCACCTTTAGTCACACCTATCCTCGTCTGGAACATCAAATTCAACTCGCCAGATGCTTCAAGCTCTCCACCACATTCCGGGCATTTCACATTTACATTCACATTTTCATCCACACGGAAAACACTTTTGCAGCCCTTACACATCACTGTGGGATCTGTAAAGCTCTCCAAATGCCCTGACGACTCAAATACGCCCCTCGGTGCGATGGTCGTGGTCTCGATCTCGTAAAAGCCCTCGCGCCTGTAAAAATCTCGCCATTTTTCCTCCACTCGTCTTTTTAACAATGCGCCCAAAGGCCCGTAATCATAGAAACCCGCTGCACCACCGTAGATCTCAAATGCCTGCCATATAAAACCCCTTCTACGAGCGAGTTCTGCGGTTTCATCCTTCCTTCCTTCTTTACCTGCTCCTACCATCTCTTATTGTCCTATTCGTCCCTCTTATTTTAGAACACTAATAAATAAAATAAGAAACAGATATCCTTCTAATCTCTTTTAGCACCGGTTTTCTCTTCCAAAGAAAAAACAGTTTTGATTTGCACTTCTGATTGCGCTACTACTCTATTCTCGTAGCGTGTTCCGCTCTGCCTAAAAATCCCTACTAAAAAGCCTATTTCCCCTTACTACTACTGTAAAACCCGCAAAAGATCTCTATCAATGAGCAGCCCTATCAACTTCCCTCTTGCGGAAATAACGGGAAGCTGGTCGAACCGCCCTTCGATCATCATCTTTGCACATGCACCCACCTCAAAATTGCGAGTCACTGTAACTACTTCCTTCACCATTATATCCTTTATAAGCTTATCAGGCAATCTTATCTTCGATACACTATAGTACAGTTTCATTGTATCCCTCATCCCATCTAATGACCACTGGTCCCCGTCAGAGCCCAAAGATAAG
>Ga0307377_10005961_pt1 | contig 12895 bp, 32 predicted proteins | sample TR3MG_FD_202535 | JGI IMG/M metagenome (GOLD analysis project Ga0307377, IMG submission 202535) | Soil microbial communities from Risofladan, Vaasa, Finland - TR-3 | ecosystem: Environmental > Terrestrial > Soil > Coastal area > Acid sulfate soil | place: Finland: Risofladan, Vaasa | collected... | reverse complement strand
TGTTAGGATATAGAGTGTCCTTTCCCGCTTACCCGCAGGTGCTGTCCCCCTTCCGTCCGGGCAGGGGCGCGTGTGTGCTCATACGTGTGCGTGTGTGAGGGTGTGCTGCTTATATATAATAGGATATGTATTGTATTATATATATTATATTATAATTATTATTTATTATTTGTTGAGAGCAGGGCGTGGGTAGGTGAGGGGGGATGATTATAAAGAATAAAATAAAAAAATAAAAAATAAAAAAATAAAAAAATAAAAATATAAATCCCTTTTGCGTTTATATTTCTTTTATTCTATACGTTTAGAAGGCACATGATAGAGGTCATTTCTTTCAGAGGGCGGGCACAGGGCGACAGCTCAATAGGTGTGCTTTAATTAAGCATTTAAAATTTAACTGAATTAATACTGAATTTACACATTTGACTTCTGAATTTACAGGAGTCTCGTTAGTAGTGGTTGACTCACACGACCTGTCTTTTTTATTGTTTTTATGTTTATTTTGTTAAGCTCTCCCCTCTGACAAAATCAAGCACATAAATTACAGTCATAACATATAATTACAACCATTATCAAAATCTTTCCCCTTGACAAAATCGTGTATTTGTGCTATAATTATACTCTGCAATTACAAGCGCCGTTAAGGAATTTCCCCCTTGACAAACTTGGATATATGTGGTATAATTATATCATATAATTATTTAGGTAGTTATAAAAAAATAAAAACAAATACGAGAGGAATACATGGCAGGAGAAAAAAAGAAAGAACCAATAAGGGACGCAGGAAAATATCTAGACGAGAATTGGGACAACCCGTTAACTTTTGATATGCTCCACGAAGAAAAGATAAAAATATTCAAAACAGAACTGGGCTTTATAAAATCTAAGGACATCAAAGAGTTCGCAACACAGGCTTTAAAGATTGTCCCGGATTATTTTTTTGATGCACCAGCATCTTCAAGCGGCAATTATCATCCGAAATTTGCTCGGGAAGAGGGCGGTCTGGTTGAACATACAAGAGCTGCTGTCTGGATGGCATACGAGTTAGCTCGCACAATTCTCTGGAATTTAAGCAACCACCAGCGGGATTTAGTGATTACAACTCTTATATTACACGATGCGTATAAAAGCGGTTTTTATCCGGAAGACGGTACTATTGTAGAACATCCAATAATAATTGCGGAAGTTCTAAAAAGAAACGAAGAATTAAAAAGTATAATTTCGGAAGAAGATTTTAACACAATTATTGGGTGCATATCGTCTCATATGGGAGGATGGAATACTGCCTATAGGAGTACAGAAGAAGTACTTCCTAAACCAGAAATGGGAAATAAACTACAGCAGCTAGTACATGAGTGCGATGTTATTGTAAGCAGAAAATTCTTCCACTTTGACTCTACGGAAAGCGTTTCAAAAAATTAATAATCTATACAAATGTAAAACACCGCCACAAGAAAGTATAAATACATATGAATAAAAGTAAAATAAATGAGTATATGGCAAAAAAAGTAATGGGATGGAAAGTTGTAGAATATCAAAATGAGATGTGGTGGCAAGAAGCCAAAGAAGGTCATATATGGAGACCCTATAGGCAAAAAAGCTGGATTCCCGGTAATAATATAGACCAAGCCATGTGGTGCGCCGAAGAAGCAACCTTCCATTACGATATTATCTGGAATGACTATTACAAAAAATACTTTATTCACACCGAAATACTAACCGAAAAAGGCACACGTTTTGGAATGGAGGCAGTTCAAGTCCGTTCAGAAATACCAGAAGCTTTGTGCACAGCAATAATCAAGGCGCTGGAAGACAAATAATCTATACAAATGTAAAACACCGCCGGTTAAATGGCGGAAGAAAGCTGACAATGAATTTTATAGATAGGATAACAAAAATTATAAAAATACTGCTCTTTGGCTATATGGCGGCGATTTTAACAATGGTAGATAATCTTAATAACACGGCTGGCACTCCTTTTCATGTGGGTGCGGCTGTGTTTGTTTTCTCAACGGCTTTTACACTTGGGTTACTGGTTGCGATGAGTATTTGGGCAGATGAAAAATTTCGGAGAAACCAAGATGAATAACTTATACAGTTGTAAATCGCCGCCATACACGGCGGGACGGGAGTAATAAATGGGCAAATTATTTAGATATTTTAAATGGCTCTTCAATGACGGACGGTATGTAATTATTGACGGGCAGCATTGCGGTTTATGTGGCAAATGGCAGGAACGCAATATAATGATACCCGTTTATCGGTTCCATGACTGGTGGGACAGGTGGGGATTGTGCGACAAGTGCGCCGGACTGAAGGAGGCTAAATAATGGGCGTGGAAAAAGACAGACTTTTGAGAGATGTGGAATTAATAAAGGGAGGTGCTATAAAAAATATAGCATCTATTAGATGGTACTATCTTATACTAACCTTATTACTTGGTATTGAGGCATGGATAAAACTACATGATGGGGAAAAACAGGGATAATATGGCTAAGACGAATAAAGATACAAGGCAACACATTATCGCTGTTCTCGATGCGGAGGATTGTTGGGAACATGTCATTATGAACTATTTGCATTTTGCGCCCATGAGGAAAAGTTGTGTAGGGAATAATCCAAGAAATCGCAGATTACATGACAGATTAAATAGAGCGATAGGCGGCATTATGCAATCATGGGAACAGATACAGAAAGGCGAAAAGGAAGCCATGAAAGGAGAGGAATAAATGAATCGCAAGTGGTATTACTACTTGGATATATTGGGGAATTCTGTGCAAGTGCCGAGGTGGATATTCCGTACGCTACTGAAATTCACTACTGGTTATTGCGCAAACCATAAGGACAGAATGTATTGGAAAGGAGAGGAATAAGATGGATGATGTTGGCGTTCAATATCTATGGAAGAAATATAGAAAGAAACCCGTTGTAATAGAAGCGGTCAGGCTGGAAGACGACACCCCTATTTATACTCTCGAGGGTACGATGTTGGGGAGAAAGGGGGACTGGCTTATTCGTGGCGTAAATGGTGAGCTATACCCCTGCAAACCAGATATATTTGAAAAGACATATGAGAAGGCTGAGGGTGAATAATGACTGAACTCAAAGCGTGTCCGTTTTGTGGGGTGAACGATGTAAAAACTATGACTATAGCTGATACTCGATATATAGAATGTAATCATTGTCAGTGCCAGATGTTTGTTGAACAATGGCAAAAACGCCCCCTTGAAGAAGCCCTGCAAAAGCGACTGGATGAGCAAACAGAAGCTATCCGCAAGGCGAGGGATGAGATAGCAGATATGTGTGGAAATGGGGCTATGTTTGCAGGAAGGGTTCTCGACGAGTATTTAGGGGATTATCTACCAAAGGAGGATGAGTGAGTAGTTGGGAACGATATGCAAGGTGCGAAAAGTGCGGATATATTGACAGATTTCTAACTGGGGAATTGGCATATCATCCAATCTGTTTTGATAGCGTGTGTCCCGATTGCGGTGGGACAGAATGGCATACTGTGATAGGCAAATTCAAAATACGCCTATTCAAAAAAGACGAGTTTATCGAGGTAAAAGATGACCAATACCCAAACCAGTAATAACGAGTGGCGTTTATTTCATATTTCACAAAGGAGAGACAAATGACAGACATGAGTGGAAACAGACAACCTCAAATTGACCACGAATTAGGGAGACAAGAGGTACTAATAAAGGGGCTGGTCGAGGCAAGCATTGCGCTGGAACTGCGCCTATCCAGATTGTATATGGATAGTGCGGACAAAGATTGTGCAGAGAAGAAAAGCCCTGTAAACTACTGCGACCTTGCCATGACGCTTTATACGAATAATGACAAATTACAGTATGTAGAGGAGAAATTGCGGAAACTTCAGGGCGGAATAGAAATATCAGCGAAACGAAATTCACCCTGCCAACCCGAACCCATGAAGGGGCTTGAGACAAATGAATTCCAAAAGTGAAGAAAAGTTATCACAAACGGAAAACGAAGTCAAACCAATTCTGCGTTCCGAATGGGAAAAAACTCACCAAACGGAAACGCTTACGTGGCACAAGTATCCAGAAGCGAAGCCGAAAGAGAAAGGGTCTTATTGGGTAACGCTTTCCGATGGAAGCACAACAATAGCACATTGGAGTATGAATACAAAAAGATTTTCTGGATTGGAGCTGGGACATAAATTTTATACGAAACGTATGTTTGGTGTTATCGCATGGGCTGACCCGAAAGGATGGAATGAAAATAAGGAATAATCCACTTTTCAGAAAGGATGGAGAGATGCTAACAGAGGAACGCATAAGTGAAATTCATGATGCCCTTGAAGAAGCGATAGCCTATGCCGAAAACGTGGACAAGGATATGCTTCGGGACGAACAGAGCGCACTGGAGGAACTCCTCTCCCTGCGCCAGCAGAACGCCGAGTTGATAGATAAATGCTTTATTCTCATCGATGAGAAGAATGAATTGATAGATGAAAACGCAGGGTTGATAGAGGACGGGGAGCGGTTGTATGAATGGACTGACTTTGTTGTTCCCTATCACATGAAAATGTTATATAACTTTGATAGGGTAGAAACGCTCCACAAAGCCTTGAGGAAAAGGATAAAGAAATGAAAGAATTATCAGGAGAGCGTATTGGAGAGTTGTTAGACGAGCTTGAAGAAGCTATTGCCTACGCCGAAAATGTGGATATAGATGCACTGTTGGATGAGCAAAGCGCATTAGAGGAACTTCTTACTCTTCGCCAGCAAAGGCAGCCGAGAGATGAAATAGTTCGCAGAATCAAAGATACTGCCGACTCGTGGCTGCTTTCTTCTGCTACTGAGGCAAGAGAATTGAATCCTGCTGAAAAAAGATTTATTGAGGATGTGCAAAAGATAGTAAACGGATATATTTTACTCAATCAACTAAAGGAAGACGTGCGGGTAATTGTAAATGAAGAGTATCTTATTAGATTACGTCAGCAGAACTCCGAATTGATAGAAGATACAAAAAGACTGGCAAAGGATTTGCGTGGATGTGGATGTGACCATTGTTTGTCAAGTGATGGATTTGATAATATAAATAGAACACTCGATAAACATCAAGCTCTGATAAATAAACAGCGAATAAAATGAATGTTTTATAAGGAGTAGGAATAAAAATGAAATTAAATAAAGATATTACCAACGAGCTTGTTTCTCAACTTATAAAGCTTGATGATTCAATTTTAAAAAAGCACTTGGATGCTTCCCCTGAAAAGAGGGTACACTGGTGCAGATATTGTGGTGGAGAATCTGACTGGTATTCCTCAATATCTCACGGAGAAGACTGCCCCATTTCTATTATGAAAAGAGTCAGGAATATTCTCAAAATTCCTTCGTGGTTTCACCGCAACCTTGACTCATATAAAGAAAAGTAAAAATGGCTTAAAGAAGAATAAGAGGATTCTATGTATAAAAAAGGCGATATAGTATTTATTTCTAGTTTACAATCTTTCTGGAAAGGTGGCTTTTTAAATAGCGAGCCCGCAATAGTAAGGCAAAATCAAATAAGCAGCTCGGTAATCGTAATGGTTGTGAGAAATTTTGATGGAAAATACCGACTCGACAGCTCATACGAGATATACGCAAAACAAGTTGAATTATTTTGTAGCGCCAAAGATATGAGCCAGAAAGAATTAAGGAAAATTAATAAATTATTTACTCGTATCCACAATGACACAGAAAAAAGATATGAAGAAAAAATATATGAAAACTCACGAATATGCACTAAAAAAACAACAGGCAAGTTTGCTGATATAATGTGGAAATATGATTTAAAGGTTAACGGATTTAAATATGACACATTTTAAAATCGTAATTTTATAAGGAGTAAGAAATGAAAGTAAAACCGTATTTTGAATTATCATGGAGAAAGCATAGAAATCCGATACTTTTTGGTTTAGATTTATTTCAGTTTAGTAATTTCCATAGTTTTGATAATGATGAAGAATTAAACAATCTTAATGTTATATTTGTTCGTTTTTTTAAGTTACATTTTTATGTTGATATTACATGGTGTAAATAAAAGGAGTAAGAAAGGAGTAAAATGTCAATATTCTTACCGGAACTATTTTATGTTTTCCCAACTTTGGATTTGCAGTATCTCACTGAAATTCCTCTCGCTGCGGAAAGAACTAAAGCAAAAGCACTTAGTTTAGCTAATAGACTTTCCAGAATACACAGGATGGATTATACAATAATGGATTATAAAGAGGTCTACGAAAACATAAAAGGCAATAGAAAAGAGCAAACTACCCTTAACCGTAAGTAAATTGGCACTTGACAAAAAACACTTTTTATGGTATAATTAAGGAAACTTAAAGGATAATTAATATGTCATATTTTGACAAAACAATGGAAGTAGGAGCAAGCGATTTTAACTTGGAAATGGGGATTCCTGACATTGAGGAGTTAAAAGATTCAATAAAGGAACTTCAAGAATGGGCACTACCAGTCAACATGATTGTGCAGTGTGAGCATTGCGGGACGTTTGCAATACGGGGTTTTTTGTGCACACAATGCGGCGCACCGATTAATTTGACACAAGAAACATTTAAATAACTACAAAAAATAAAATATAAAACTAAAGAAACAAAAACTATACGCGATAGCGATTTTTGTAACCAGCGATACAAGAAACAAAAACCTGTATAAAAACGCCTTTTACAACTCTGGTTTCTTTATGGAAGCAGTACTTCTATAAGGAGTATTAAGGGGAGAAAATAAGCCCTATGGTGGAGTTTTATTGATGAAAAGTGTGACACAAAATAAAAAAATGACAAAAAATAAAAAGTGGCGCGGTCACACACACCCCCGGAAAACGGGCGAAAAGGGGCGAAATAAGACAAAAAGGGGCGAATTTATCTTTTTTTTATTATTATTTTTTTATTTAAAATTTACAAAAACACCAGATTTTATGAGGTACACCAGAGAGGGGGGTATCGTAAAAAATTACGATGGCGAACTGCACTTTATACGTTTCGCGAATCGTACATTGTAGTGTTCGCGAATCGTACATTTCCGTCTTCGTAATAGGAACATATAGATTACTATAAAGATTACAGTACTATATACGCAAATGTATTTTTTTACGTTCAAAGACAACCCGGCGGGCAGGCACTACAATTATTTTTATTTTTTTTTATTATTATTTTTTTTTACTATTATTTTTAAAAAGCCCTGCTCTTCTTAGGGGACATCTTTTTTTATTATTATATATTTTTTTACAGATAGGAAAGGGAAAACGGAAGATGAGGAAAATGAGCTAAAATGAGGGCAGAATAAATACGGTTGTACTTGACAAAAGGGGAGAAGTGTGGTATAATTATATAGTGAGAAATATTCATAATGCGTAGTAACCGAAAGGTCAGTTCGTATTGGTAAATTAAATTATTTTGTTGTAGAAGATTTCGCTCATTTAAAAACATATTAATTATAAAGGAAAACAAATGAAAATCAGAACAGGTTTTGTAAGCAATTCAAGTAGTAGCAGTTTTGTTATTGCAGTAAAAAAAGGTACTACCAAAAAAGATGTTATTTCGATATTGAAAAAAGGATATGAAAAGCCAATTCGTAGTTTTATCTCAGACGATATGAGCTATTGTTATGATGTAAAAAATGCAATAGAAGAAGAAAATAAAATTAGAAATGAAAACATGACCAAAGAAGAAACATATGAATTTATTGTTGATTTTTTGGCAGACCGCATGAGTTGGTTTGTTGAAAACAGTGATGAATATAGTCTGGAGATGAATGGTTGGAACATTCTCGCAAGCAGTTTTGGTACTGAAGATTGTGATGCATTAGGAGTATTTTTATATAGTTTTACAAGTATTGATACAGATATTCTAAAGGTAGTTCCAAGCCTTGATTAGGAGATAATATGAAAATAAGAAATGGTTTTGTAAGTAATTCAAGTTCGACATGCTTTGTGATTACAAACACCTCTATGGATAATAAAACGTTGGCAGATTTTGTAAATGAAAATCCAGAATTAGTAGAGCTGTTTAATGATTGTTATGATTATGAGTATACTCATTTTGATATGATGCAATGTGCTGAATTTCGAAACCAAACACTTTTTGCTGGAGATAATAGTGTACAATATGGAGATGAAGACGGAGATATATTAGGACAAGTATATGACTATATACTTCGCGAAGGCGGAAAATCAAAGAATTTTTCTTGGAAATTTAAAGAGTATAATAGATAAAGGAGAAATATATGAAAATAAGAAAAGATTTTGTTTCAAATAGTTATTCATCCTCTTTTGTTATTTTACTGGATGACATTACTGGAAGTCAACTGACTACATTATTGGATTCAGAAAAAAATCTGAATACTGGCTGGAAAATTCAAATAGTAAATGAACAACGTTTGGAAGGATTCAGTGCAGAGAACAATTTTGATATGCAGTTGTATATGAAGAGTATTGGTGTAGATATAACCAAAGTAAGCTTTTATAGTTAAAAGAATGTTAAAAATATGAAAATAAGAAAAGGTTTTGTGAGTAATAGTAGCAGCAGCAGTTTTATAATTGGACTTAGTGATATTTCGGCAAAGCAACTAAAACAGATTTACAACCATCGTTTGTTTGTAACAAATAAAAATGATTGGTGGGATATTGTAGAAACTGAAGATTATATTAAGGTATCTACTTTTATGGATAATTTTGATATGCATACATATTTAATAAATATAGGAATAAATGATGAGGATATAGATGGCTCATACACAATAGGAAAACTATTTGTTTAAAAGAATATCAATAAAATGAAAATAAGAAAAGGTTTTGTTAGCAAAGGATATAATAATGAAAATAAGAACAAGTTTTGTTAGCAATAGTAGTTCAAGTTCGTTTGTAGCTTGGGGTGTTTTAAAAGACAATATTGACAATATAGACCAGTTTTATTTGGATATTTTTAACAATGATTTAGAATGGTATAAGGATAAATTAGACACATCTCACACAGACAAGAGCTACGATTATAACTCCTTAGAGTCAGAATATAAAAATATGTGTTTACTACGAACTAATCAAGAAAAAATAGAATATGTAGAAGAAAATTCTGATATCGAATACAGTAGAGAAGAGATAGAAAATGGTGGATTTGAACAAGAGTATTTAGGAATAACTGTATCGTGGATAGCAGAGAATAAACCAGACCTAACATTTAGGCAAGTAAAAACTTATGTTGCCGAAAGATTAAACATTTTATATGGAACTAATTTTTCGGAAGATGACATAGAATATTTTGAAGAATCTTGGTATGGATAAAATAATAGGATAAATAAATATGAAAATCAGAAGAGGTTTTGTTAGTAATAGTAGTTCAAGCTCATTTGTAGCTTGGGGAGTTAGTGAGGAGAAAATTATCTCAGCAGATTCTCTTTATTTAGTAATTTTTAATAAAGAGTTGAAGTATTACAACGCACTAAAAAAAGAAAATCCAGAATGGGATGCATATAGGAGATTGGCTAAAGATAAACATGACAAAATGCTCTCTATAAATACAGACGCAGAGAAAATTTTGTATGCTAAGGAAAATCTTGAAATTGATAAATCTCTCGGTGACTTTGAACAGGGAGGACAGGAAAATGATTTTGTAGGAATAACAATATCTAAAATGCTAAAAAATCATCCGGATATTAAATTTGGAGATGTAAAAGCATTTGTAGCAATACACTTGAATAAATCCTATGGTACAAATTTTACCACAGATGACATCTCATATCGTGAAGAAGGCTGGTACAACGGATAATTAGGAACAGGAGAGAACATGCGTAGAGTATCAACACCAACATACAATTACACTTTTAATGAGAAAACTGGTCATTTTGCAAGATGGGGAAAAACATTTAAAGATGACCCGCAATATAGCCCTATCGGTTTAGAAATATTAGACATTGAAGTGTCAACAATTTGTCATCATGGTTGCCCGTTTTGTTATAAGAGCAATTTGACAAAAGGTAGAAATATGAGTATTGATACTTTTAAGGGTGTCATTAACAATCTTCCGACACTAACTCAAATTGCTTTTGGCATTGGAGACATTGACGGAAACCCGGACTTGTTTAAAATGTTCGAATATTCAAGGCGAAAAGGAATTGTGCCAAATGTTACAATTAATGGTGCAAGACTAACTCAAGAACATGCTGATAATCTAGCAAAATATTGCGGTGCTGTAGCTGTATCTCACTATGATGACAGCGAATGCTATAATGCTGTCAAAACACTTACAGACGAAGGCATGGAGCAAGTAAATATTCATCAGCTTCTTTCCGAAGAAAGTTATCAATCAGCGTTAAATGTTATAAAAGCATATACAGAAGACACAAGATTAAAAAAACTAAATGCTATTGTATTTCTATCTCTAAAACAGAGAGGACGTGGAGAAAACAGCACAAGGATAACAGACAAACATTTTATTGAGATTATAGATTTGTGTTTTTTGAATGATGTCCCGTTTGGTTTTGATAGCTGTACTGCTTGCAAGTTTTTAAATGTAATTAAGTTACACCCAAACTACGAGAAAATTGCTATGTCAGTTGAGCCATGCGAAAGTGGCTTGTTTTCGGGATATGTCAATGTAGATGGTGTTTTTTCTCCGTGTTCTTTCAGCGAAGGAGAAGTTACTGGTTATGATTTGGCTAAACCACTTGACTTTTTGCAAGAAGTATGGTATAATAAAGATATGAAAAAATGGCGAAAAACTCTGCTGGATAACAACAGAAATTGCCCAATATATAACATATAAATAGAAGGAGAAAATGTATAATCCGTGCGTGTGGCATCGAACTAATAACAAACAAGAACATGTGCGAGAAAGAGAAGAAGAAATGACCACAGATAAAGAAACACAAGAATTTTTAGATAGTTTATCCTCAAATACTGTTAGAGGGTGGTTTGAAGAAGATAGAAAAAATCATCCCATTCGAACTTGGTTTGATTCATTATTTCCGGACGGAGGTCTGCTGGGCTATGCTCCTCATTATAGCCTAACTCACCCTTTTGTTTTGCTTAGTGACGGTCTCTATCAAATAAAATGGGCTTGGCAAAGGGTTTTTCGTGGCTGGGATGATAGAGTTATTTGGAGTATAAACTTTCATCTTGCTGAAGTTCTTCCGCAATGGCTTGAGAAATTAAAAAAATATAAGCATGGCATACCCGGGCAGATGTTTACAGAAGAAGATTATAAAAAAGACGGATATACTCTTAAAAATAAAGCTATGGAAAAAAGAGAAAAAGAGTATGACGCTATTCTCGACAAAATTATCTTGGGTTTTAATTCTTATACAAAAATGGATGAATTAGTCGAATACAAGAGCGAAGAATATTTTAAATTAGAGAAACAATTTAATGAGGGCTTTGAATTGCTGATAGAGTGGTTTAGCTCTTTATGGGATTAGGAGAAATATAATGGGGTTATTCATACTACTGCTTGTTTGCGGAATTGATTCCAACAAAGCACTTTTTATATGTTTGATATACTGGATATTTGGTGGTTTTCATGGAAAATAAAAAACTAGAAATAGAAAAAATATCATATTGGAAAACTAGTAAAAGTAGCCCTGATACATGGCTGGATAGAACAGTCAAGCTAATAGAGGATTATGGAGGAACACTTCTTAATCAGGTACAGGGTACAGACCATACAACAGGTAATGCTGCATTTATGATTATATTTAAGTTAGAGGGAAGTACTTTCAAGGTTATATTTCCAGTTCTTAAACCAAAGAATCAATCTGATATGAAAGCTGCTAAAATTCAAGCTGCAACAATTTTGTATCATGATATAAAAGCCCGCCTTGTTAGTTCTATAATATTGGGCGCACGAAATGTATTTTTTGGTAATTTATTGCTTGATGATGGAATGACCGCAGCAGAACTAGAAAATCCGAGACTATCTATAAAAAAGATATTTTCTTTGGCTAGTGGAGAAGTTGTAGATGGTGAGTTCGAAGAATAAAACAATTCTTTTATAAGGAAGGAACAAATGGACATATATAATAAAGACGGATTTAACGATTGTGCAAAGTGTGAATGTTCTAATAACTATAGAATAAAATATATACGGTTTGGAATTCACAAGAATACGATGTGTATAATATGTAAAAACTGTGGATTCAGATGGTATAAACTACCAGCAGACTGTGGGCAAGAAAAGATATGGGAAAATATAAAAAAGGAGATTTGAAATGAAAAAACTAATACTAATATTGATTGCTATTTTATTAGTAGTAATTCTTACATCTTGTGTTACACAGAAAAGTCTTCAAATAAATATGTATGAAGTTCATATGAAGAATGGAAATACTGCAAATGTTTGTGCCGATGAAGTTAATGGAGTTATTGATTCTGGTATTAGATTTTATCTAAAACATAGTTTAGTTTCAATGTTCTCAGGGGACGGGGTATGGTTTACAAGTGTTCCTGTTGAGTCTTGTGAATAATCAAAAACCAAATAAAATGATGTTTTTATGTGGTTTAAGGAAAAGGGAAAATGTCAAACACTAATTTTTATGAATGCGGGTGTTCAATAACAAGAAGTACGGTTGAACCATATGAAGTTTTAGGTGCATTTATATGTTATAAACACCTAAAAGAATATCCTATAGAATTAGAAAAAATGGCTGAATTTATTTTAAAAATTCAGGATGCAAAACAATCCGAAAGAAAAAGCAAATAAAATGCATCTTTTATCTAGTTTGAAAAGAGGAATAAATGAAAACCATTAGGTTAAAATTAGGATTAAAAAATACCAAAATGTTTCAATGGGCAAAAGTAATAGATTGCGGTAATTTTGATTCATATGAAATGCCCACCACTCTATAATTTTATGGTATTTATGTGGTTCTGGTGTTATATA
>Ga0307377_10005960_pt1 | contig 12896 bp, 12 predicted proteins | sample TR3MG_FD_202535 | JGI IMG/M metagenome (GOLD analysis project Ga0307377, IMG submission 202535) | Soil microbial communities from Risofladan, Vaasa, Finland - TR-3 | ecosystem: Environmental > Terrestrial > Soil > Coastal area > Acid sulfate soil | place: Finland: Risofladan, Vaasa | collected... | reverse complement strand
CGATCTCCATTTCGACATGCTTGCGCGCAATAGCGCGGACCTGCTCGATGCGCTCAGAATCAAGAAGGTCGATGTCGTCGCGCATTCGATGGGCGGAATGCTCGCCACGCGCTTCGCCCGCAGCTACCCCGAGCGCGTCGAGCGCATGGTGCTCGCGGCCCCGATCGGGCTCGAGGACTACCGGCGTTATGTGCCGCCGGTGCCGAACGGCAAGCTCATCGCGCAGGATGAGACGGTGACGCCGGCCTCCTACCGCCAATGGATGATGCAAGCCTATGAGGTCGCGCTGCCGCCGACCGCGCTCGACCCTTATGTGGAGGCGCGCACGCGCATTGGCGGCAGCGCCGACTATCCCCGCTGGCTCACGGCCTTTGCCAATTCCTACCAGATGATCTGGCGCGAGCCCGTGGCCGACGAAATCCCCCTTCTCACGCAGCCGGTGCTGTTCGTCATCGGCGAGAACGATCACGTGGCGCCCGGGCGCAATTTCGCGCCCGAAGCGTTGCGCGCGGAAATGGGTCACAATGTCCGGCTGGCCAAGGAGCTTGCCGCGAAGATGCCCACGGCCCGCGTCGAGGTGTTCGAGGGCGTCGGCCATCTCATCCATCTCGAAGCGGCGCAACGCTTCAATGAAGTCGTGTTGAATTTCTTGAATGAGGACAGGCCATGACCATCACCCTTTACCAGCTCGATGTCTCACCCCATGCCCGGAAGGTCCGGCTGCTCGCGGCCGAGCTTGGCATTCCGCTGGAGAAGGTGGCGCTCGATCCGCGCGTCGGCGAGACGCGCTCGGCCAAATTCCTGGCCAAGAACCCGAACGGACGCATTCCGACGCTGGAGGACGATGGGTTCGTCCTGTGGGAATCGCCGGCGATCCTGAAATATCTCGCCGCCAAGCGCCCCGAACGGGAATTGGCAGGCGCCGACCCCAAGACGCAAGCCCTCATCGATCAATGGATCTGCTGGTGGGTTGGCGGCGCCGAAGCCGCCATGGACGCACTGGCCTGGGAGATCTTTATCAAGCCGAAGGTGTTGAACCAGCCCGGTAACGACCCGGCCATCATGGCCGACGCCTATGCCCGCCTCGACCGCTTCCTACCGGTGCTCGACAAGCAGCTCGAGGGCCGCGACTACATCCTCGGGCCGCTAACCGTGGTGGATTTTCTCGCCGGCCCCAGGCTCGACACCTCGCCCCCAGCCCTCAAATTCGACATCAGCGGCTATAAGAACATCGCCGCTTGGCTCCAGCGGCTCCGGGCCAAGCCCTATTGGCAGGACGCGTAGCCCCCTCCCGCGCCGTTTATTGTTTCGGGTCTGCCTGCAGGAACTGGAAGGGGGCGGCTTCCACGAAGTGCTCCGTGGCATTGCCCGAATAATATTTTCCTCCCGCAATCGCGAGCTTCTTGGCCGGGGCGCCTTCGGAGAGATCAAGATCGGCTAAAGGCACCCAGAACGTGTTCGGGGTCGTGGCCGAATCGAAGAAATACACTTTGTTCTTCTGATCGGAGACCGTGCGCCACAGGGTCGAGGCTATATTTGGTTCATCCGGCGTGGTGATGCCGAGCGGCACGCTGACGGCGCGGATCACCGACATCACCTCGGCCACGGCCTGATTGGCGTAGGTGCCATCGGGGACCGCACCGATGAAGTTCGGATCGGCCTTGCTTGGAACCGCGTCGATCAGGAACGAGGCGCGGGCGAAGCGGTCAGGAGCTGAGTTGGTGCCGGGCAGAAATTTGAGGCCGCCGATCCTCTTCCAATAGGCGTCGAGCGCAAGCTGCTGGTCGTAGGTCGGCGAGTTGGTCATCACTTGGTACTGCTTGCCGTGGTGGATCACGAGCTCGCCGTCGATATATTCGAAGATCGCGGAATCACCGGTCGGATCGGAAACCGAGAGATGCAGCTGCGCAGCCGAGCCATTCGGCAGCTTCGGTGCGATGATGCGGAACGGCTGCGCCTGTAGCCCGTCCACCGCCTCGGCCACAGTCCCGTAATTGTCGAGCACGTATTGCGCCCAGAGGCCGATGGACAGCGGCGGCTTGTTGTCTAGCCCGCCATAGCTGGACTCGGCGAGATAAAGCAGATTAGCGACCAAGCCCTTCTCGTTCATGCCGTCGGCGCTGGCGATATTGTAACCCGAGGCGATCACGCTGCCGTATTTCGAGACCCATTTCGGCGAGTCCGGTCCGGCCGCGCCGTCGCGCGCCATGCCCCGCGGAAATGCCCATAGATCGGTCTGCATGTCCTGCATCCAGTCCATCGACCGCCCGGTGATCACGGTATTGTCGGAACCGCTACAAAGCGCGCGGGTGCAGGCTGCGGTCATGGAGGGTAGCACCGCCGCACTCGAGAGGAGGGTCACCGCAAGCCAGGTCAACGTCTTCGTCGTAGCAAAGGACATCGTGTTGGCTCCATGTTTGCGGGGCATGAGATATGCCGATCAAAGCGATTGCGTTCGCCGGTCGAACGCAAGAAGCGCAAAGCTAGCCGAATAGGTTTAACGGACCGCACCCCATGCGGGTGTCGAGGGTAGCGGCTCGTTCACGCGCTTGGACAATCCCGGGGTCGGGCGGCGAACTTCAGTCAGCCGGCACAGCGGCAGAAGGTTAACAGCCCTCGGCAAACTGGGATCGAAGCGGATTGACTCGCCCCAGCGGATGCCTTCTAACCTTCGCCCTATTCTGGCACCCCTGAGCCGATAAGGCTTATTCCATGAGACCTAGCATAGCCCTCAAAGTTCCCACCGGGGGGCCGTTTTTGGGCCTTAAATTCTTGCTGTAGCTTTGCCTCCGAAGTCAGAGTTGAACGAGATGAGACCCAGACATTTCACCCACGCCGCTCTTCTTGCCGCCACGCTGATCATGTTTTCGACTGCGGCGGGCGCCGTCACCGAGCGCCAGAAGCAGGATTGCAAGGCGGACTATCAGCGCTACTGCAACGCCTATGCGGTTGGCAGCGAGGGCTTGCGCGCCTGCATGTCCCGCTCCGCGAAGAAGCTTTCCAATACGTGCGTCGCGGCCCTGGTCGATGCCGGCGACATGACCAAAGCCCAGGCTGATAAGCTGCGGAAAACGCCCGCGAAGAAGACCACCGCGAAGAAGACCACCGCGAAGAAGACCAGCTCGAAAAAGACCGCTTCGACAAAAACCACGAAGAAGCGCACGACGCAGAAGCGTGGTTCTTGGAACCCCTTCAGCCAGCCCTGACCTAAGCCCGGCGCGGAGCTCGGCAGCCCTAATTCTAATCCCCGTGGAGGCAGGTGCCTTTCGGCATGTCTGTTCCTTTTTGGCAATTGCCGGAGCAGCATTGCTCGTTTTTCTTGCAGGACTTTCCGTCGGGCTTGCATTCCTTGGCCAGCCGAACAGCCGGGCTGAAGTCGCCGGAGGAGTTCGGGCGGAACATTTCCGTCCCGGACAGGCCACCTGAATGCGTTTGAGGGTTCGCCTGTTCAACCGTTGCCGCAAGGGCTGCTGTTTCAGCCGGCAGCGGGCCGGAGCTCGCCCATAGGATGGCGACAGCGCACAAGGCGTAGCACGTGGCTTTGATCATCGATGCTTCTCCTGGTTTTATACCGAAGCGGCAGGCGTACAATATTTGGCCGAACGGGCTAGTCGTCGAGGAAGCCCAGCGAGCCCATGATACCGCTGCCGCCCGGTGTCCGGCTCGCGGGACGAGGCTCGTTCGCCGCCTCGACCTGCGGCTGCTTGCTTTCAGGCGGCGGCGGAAAGCCCTTGGCGGCGCCGAACAACGCCACGGCGAGCTTGTTGTCGAGCCCGTAAACGTCGGCATAGGTCTCGACCTTACCTGTCTCGTCCACCACCGTGGTGAAATAGACCATGTGCACCGGGATTGTCCGATCGACCGCGACGGCGCTGTTGAGACCCTTATCCCATAATTCCTTGACCTTGCTCACCGGCCAGCCCTTGTCCTCGGCCAGGAGCACTTGCGCGAACCGGTCTGGCTTCTCCATGCGCACGCATTCATGCCCGATCATGCGCACCGGCTTTTTGAAGACCTTCTTCCGGTACGGGAGCGTGTCGTGCATGTAGACGACGTGCTTGTTGGGGTAGAGGAATTTCGCCTTGCCGAGAACGTTGCTCGGTCCACCCTTCTGGCTGAAGGTGTAGCTGAGCACATTTGAACGGCTCCAATTGACTCTGCTCACGTCAACCGGCTTGCCTTGGTAACTCACCGAGAGCTTGTGGGTTTTGAGGATCGAATAGTTCCCCCGCTGCAGATGCGGCAGCAAATTCTCCACCACAACCGTCTCGGGCGCGTTCCAATCTGGATTGAAGACGATGGTCTTCATGTCGGCGGAGAAGACGGGCGTCGCATAATTGAGCGTGCCGACCAGCGTCTTGTCGGCGTAAATCGCCTTCCCCTCCTTGACCACGTAGAGCATGAACTCCGGTGAGTTGTTCCAGACATAGATCGCGCCGAGGTCTTCCGGCATCCAGCGCCAGCGCTCCATATTGATGATGAGCCGCTTGATGTCCGGATCGCTGTCGGCGGACTTGGCGCCCTCCCCGCTCTTGCCGCGCGCCGCGAGCAGCGCCTGGCGCAAGCGCTCGAATTGCTCGTGCTGAGGCTGCAGCGCACGGAGATAGGCATCGACCGCGTCCGCCGCTTCGACCCCGGTCAGGACGGTGTCCGGGTCGCGCACAGGCGGCACCTGGTCGAGCAGCTTGCTGATCTGTTGCGGGTTGAACCGCCCGCCGCGGGCAAAGCGGGCATATTTGAGCATAGCGAGGTCGAGCTTGATCTCGGCGATGGCTTGCGCCTCCAGGCTCGACGGCAGCGCGTCCGCGGGCGGCAGATCGAAGGCGGCGGGGTCGAGACCCCAATCGGCTGCCTGCTCGATCTCGAACAGCGCCGCTTGCGCCTTGGCCGAGAGACCCATCTCGGTAACCCACATGGGCAAGCCGGTCCTCCGCGCATAGAAGGCCTCGAGCGCCGCGACATCTTTATCGTCGGCGCCCTTGCGCAGATCGGGGTCGGCGAGCTTCGAACGAATGATCGCAACCACCGGATCCACCGGGGTTGGCGGGGGCGCCTCCGCCGCCAGCGGCTCCACTGGCGCCGCCGCCGCTGGCGTTTCAGCCGCGGGCGGTGGCTGCTGAGCTGCGGCGGTCGAAGGCTCGGGCGAGGATGGCTGGGGCGACGGGGCCGCCGCATTGGCCCCTATTTCGGGGGCGGTGGCGGTCTCTGCGGCCGGGGCTGGAGCCGATTGGTCAGCCGCAGGCGTCGACCCATCCTCGGCCCAAGCCGGCAGGACGGCCGCCACGGCCAAGGCTTGAGCCGTGCACAGCAAGATAGCGACTAGGTAACGCCCAGGCATCCCCGTATCCCTCGCGGCCTCCCTCGAAGTTACCGCGAGAAGTCCCCTGCGGCCACCCCGATCTGGCGCCTCGCGAGCGCGAGCAAGGCCGGCGTTGTTGCACGATTAGAGGTGAATTTGGGGATAGGCTTCAGCTATGTGTCACCCTCGGCCCTTGCGCTAGGATCCCGCACGACCAGACGCGCCGACCTTCCTCAGGATTGCCCTATGAAGTTGATGAAACAAGTCGCGGCGCTTCCCTATGTCGAGACCGGAACCGGCGCATTGGTTCTTCTCATCACCACCCGCGGCCTGGGCCGGTGGACCATTCCCAAGGGCTGGCCCAAACCGGACATGTCCGACGCTGACCTCGCGGCGCGGGAAGCCTTCGAGGAGGCGGGAGTCAGAGGCGAGATCGGCGCCCGGCCCATCGGAAATTTCCTCTACACCAAGCGCCTGCATTTGTTCTCCTGGGTCAGATGCAGCGTCGACATCTTCCCCTTGCGCGCTAGCTGCCAGCATTTGTCCTGGCCCGAAAAGGCGAGCCGCCGCACCATGTGGGTGGAGCCTAGCAAGGCGGCATCCATGGTTCGGGAATCGCAACTTGCAAGCCTCCTGGGCCAGTTCGAGGGCTCGCCCTAACCTGTTCGCGTTGAATGCGAGGCGGCAGAAGCTCCTCCCAGGTTGTATCCGAGCGGGTTCGCCTCCGGCCGATGAAAAGCTGTGGCGAACGGTGGGATGTGGTTGTTAGCGGCTCGAAGACTCCCTATGACCTCGGTAGCGATCTGGGGGCTGGAATCGCATGACAATCCGCGATGAAGACGCGTCTGCCGTGCCGGTTGCCGGGGTACGGAAGACGTCGCTCGACAAGGACCTCCGCAAGATCGAGCGGCTGGAAGAGGCGACGCGTTCCGTCTCGCGCAATCGCCTCGCCCTCGGGATCGCGCTGCTGTTCCTCGCCACCGCCGGCGTCTTGGCAAGCTTCCAGATCGGGGCCGAGCCGAACGCCTTGCTGATGGTCATTGCCGCTGTGATCGGCGGCTACATGGCGCTGACCATCGGCGCCAACGACGTGGCCAACAACGTCGGTCCCGCAGTTGGGGCGCGCGCTCTGACCATGTCGGGCGCGTTGATCATCGCCGCTATCTTCGAATGCGCTGGCGCCCTGCTCGCGGGTGGCAACGTCGTCAAGACAATCTCCCGGGACATCATCGATCCGGCGCTGGTGCCCAGCAGTGAGGTTTTCGTCTGGATCATGATGTCGGCGCTGCTCGCCTCGGCGCTTTGGGTGCATCTGGCGACATTTCTCGGCGCGCCCGTGTCGACGACCCACGCGATTGTCGGCGGCGTCCTGGGCGCGGGCATCGCTGCAGTCGGTGTCGGCCCGGTCGACTGGTTTGTCGTGTCGTCGATCGTCCTCAGCTGGCTGACGTCCCCCCTAATCGGCGGCATCGTCGCGGCGCTGTTCCTCGCCTTCATCAAAGTCAATCTCATCTACCAGGACGACAAATTAGCTGCGGCGCGGCGATGGGTGCCTCTGCTCATCGCATTGCTGGCAGGGATTTTCTCGGCCTATCTCGTCGTCAAGGGCCTGAACCATGTTTGGCGACCCGGCCTCCCGGTCGTCGGCGGCATCGGCCTCCTCGTCTTCGCCTTGAGCTACGCCGCCGCGAAACCCTGGGTGCGAAGACAGTCGGAGGGCATGGAGAACCGCAATCAGTCGCTGCGGAAGCTATTCCACCTGCCTCTCATCTGCGGCGCCGCGCTGTTGTCCTTCGCCCATGGCTCCAACGACGTTGCCAACGCGGTCGGCCCCCTGGCCGCCATCCTCCACAGTGCCGAGTCTGGCTCACTGGCAAACGAGGTTGGCGTGCCGCTTTGGGTCATGCTGATCGGCGCGGCGGGGATCAGTCTCGGTCTCTTTCTGTTCGGGCCCCGCATCGTGCGCATCGTCGGTGGAGAAATCACCAAGATGAACCCCATGCGGGCATTCTGCGTCGCCCTGTCGGCGGCGCTAACGGTATTGGTGGCCTCCCAGCTGGGGTTGCCCGTGAGCACGACCCATATCGCGGTTGGCGCCGTGTTCGGCGTTGGCTTCTTCCGCGAGTATTACACCACCCACAGCCGCCGCCGCCGGCACTACATCCGAACGCACCAGCTGCACGAGCCAAACCAGCGCGCCTCGCGCGTGGACCAAGAGGAGCTGCAAAGCCGCAAGCTGGTACGCCGGTCCCATTTCATCGGCATTGTCGCGGCGTGGGCGATCACCGTCCCATCGGCCGCGGGCCTGGCGGCGCTGATCTTCTTCGCGGTGCAGTGGGCGCGCTGAGACTTTACGTCTCCTGAGCCTGACTTGACGGAACGCTCGCCATTTTCTCGGCCAGTTGCGGTTGGACGCACTCACCGAGAGAGGCGAGGACGGAGTGCTTGACCACGGCGTGCCGGCGGAAGCCCTGGCGCGCCATCAACGCTTGGTGCAGGTCGGGCAAGCGATAGAAGGGGACGCTCGGGTACCAGTGATGCTCGATGTGGTAGCCGACATTGCACGGCAAAATGAAGATCGACTCAAGCCAGGTTGGGATCGTGGTGCGGGTAATCGAATATTCTTCCTCGTCGCTTTCGACCGCGCTGTGCTCGCAAATCAAGCGCGCATACTGAGCGGCGATGTGCCAGGTGCAATAGGGGACGATCCAATAGAGCAAGAACGCATACCAACCGCCAAAGACGGTCAGCGCGCCGATGACGGAACCGTAGAAGGCGAGCTTGGCGGCGACCATCCAGGGCGGCGACGGAATCAGAGACGTGCCGACCAAGCCCCGGAAAATCCAGAATATCCCGGTAAAGAAGCAAGCGCGGCGCAACAGCACCAGCGCCAGGCCCGCCCGCGTCTTGGGAAACACCCAACCGGGTTCCAGCTCTCCCGCGGCGTCATGGGTGTACCAGATGTGGCGATTGCCATCATTCGGGAGGCCCGTGTATTGGTGATGCGGCCCGTGAAACTTGCGGAAGCCCTCGACCGAGGCAAACACCGGCCACATCAAGAACAGATTACTGAAGAGCTCATTCTGCCAGCGCTTTGACAGATAGCGATAATGCGAGGCGTCGTGCCCCATGATGATCAGCGCGTGCTGGCGCGCGCCGATGAACATGACCGCGAGCACATACAGCGCCGGATGCCAGAAATAGGAACAGAGCGCGATGGCCGCGGCGATCGAAGCCCACTCGCCCGCGGTGGCTGCCAGCGCTCTCGCAGGTTCCAGCACCGACAATTCCTTGATCGTTGCGGCTGGCAGCCGCTCCGGGATGGTCCTGCTGGTGTTGTGTGGATGCTCGACCACTGGACGCACGGAGATGTCTTCCACCGGAATCTCCGACCGGAGGAAGGCAATAATTCTACTGAGCTCGGCGACGGGCGGCATCGGTCCCCTGTTCTTGCGGCTGCGGACGAGGCGGCAAACCTATGCAAGGCCTGTGTTCATTCCTGGGCAGTCAACGAGCGTTTGGCGTCGCTCCTATTGCTTGCCACGTCTTCGGGCACGCCTTCTCCTTGCCGCGACGCATCTCAGCATCCGGTGCTTGGTTAACGCGTCCCCCGAAGAAGGGGGGGTGGCGCGCCGAAAAGCGCAAACCTATGGCATCCGCGATCCTTGGCGGGACCGCGGCGGGCGCCTCTCGGCGCGCCACATGCGCATCAGCAGCGAAGCATTAGCGCATGCTCATTTGCGGCGATTTAGCCAACGCCGGGCCGCGCTTTCGCCGTCAGTGCCCCGCTTCCCTAGACCGGACGATTGTCGACGGACGGGTCGCGTTTAGACCCTAGGGTCGTAGGCCAGACGGTCGTCAGCCAGCTCCTGGCAGGGCCTCGTAATGGGCCCGGGCGGAGCCCCGGCGCCGCCCGAGTGCCGGCTTTGCCAAACCGGCCCGCGGGCGCCGCACCTCGTCCCGCCTCACGACGCCTCATGATGCGCCCCTCAAACGGACGAGGTGGGCAGAGTGTAAGCGCGGTTCGAGGCGCGGGGATAAGTCTGCGGTCTTCCCTTCCCCCTCAGCGTGGATCGCCGGGACACGCCCGGGCTGACCCAGGACCGGAGGCAGACTTGCCAACAGAGGAAGCTAGGGCTTGCGCATGATCTTCTTGGCGATCCCCTCGGCCACCGTCAGATCGGCCTGCGGAATGAACGGCTTGCTGCTCCACCCCGGCCGAGATGAGGAAGGTCTGTGTTCGCCAGGCTCGCATTTGGTCACAGGATGGGCGGCGATCTCACGTTCAAGCCGGGCCGCCTCCTCTTCCCGTGTCTCGCCAAGCAATACCCGTTTGCTCCCCTTGCGCAGAGGCGATCGCGTCTTTTTGTCGAAGCTCATCGAGATATCTCCAAAAGGTTGTCGGCCCTCAACGGAGGGCTTGGCGGAAAAGCTGGGTCGCGTCCATCTCGCGGGCCCGGTCAGGTGCCGGGCCGAAGGAGGGTGCGCGCCAATCACTTGGCAGTGACGCAGTCCGAGTAGGTCTGCTTGTCGTCGGTGCCTTCGGTGACGAAGGCGGTGTCGCCCTTGTTCCAGAAGACGAAGGTCTCGTCCTTATTGGCGTAGCGCGCACCCGAGCCGGACATCGCCTGCGGCAGCTTCATGCTCCTGCCGTCGCTGAGCCCAAGATCGACCGAGTCGGCATAGAAGGTGGCGTCGATGGACTTCCCCTCTTTGCACTTGAAGGTCGCCGAGGCAACCGGCGTCTCGGCGAGAGCCGGCAGCGCGATCAGCGCGACGCCGAGAACCCCGAATGTCGTGAGTCTTGAACACTTAGGCACGGTCATCCTCCATCTCCGCATCATTCTGCGCCAACGCGACAATCGCCATGGCAATAAGCTTGGTCAATATGGCAGAAACTTTGCCACTATCGCCAATGTTGCTATGGGAAAGAACGCTTAACATCGCCGTGGATGCTGTGAGTTCAAAAGAGGTAAAAATCGCAATGCTAAGATCCCCTATCCTGGCTGCCCTCGTTTCACTAGCCGTGACGCTTTCGACCCCTGGCTATTCGGCCGAGGGCGGGATCGTCGATCCCTCAGTCCACAATCTGACCCGGCTGGAGCCATTGGTTTTCGGTGTGGACAATGACAGTTCCAAGATGGCGCCGCTCGAATACCGGCTGAAGGTCGGGCAGGGCTATCGCTGGAAGATCAAGGCGTCGGACTTAACGGAATATGCCTTCGTCGCACCGGCATTCGTCCGCAATATTTGGATCCGCAAGATCGAGGTCGGAGAAGTCGAGATCAAGGCCGTCACCTTTGACGAACTCGAATTCGAGAATGGCGGAGAAGCCGAGGTGTTCTTCGTCGTCATTAGGCCGGGCACTTACGAGTACGGCTCGAAGGGTATGATGGAGCGCGGCGTGGTCGGCAAGATCATCGTCGAGTCCGCCGGCGAAGCGAACGCAACGAAGCCCGTCGGGGCGGCCCCAGACAAGGCAGACGCTGATGATGACGATGACGATGAGGGCGAAAAGAACTAGCTGCTAACAACCACGCCGACGATTAGCTGGGGCCTCTTCATGCTTCACTAGCGGCCAGCGCGGCGCCGAGCGCTCCGGAAGACTCATCGTCGTCAGGTCGGCGAGAATGGAAACGAGGCGGGACGGCAGACCGCCTGTTCGCCGCTCGCCTCCCCGTTCCGTAAAGGCAGTCACCTCACTGCTACAACCTCGGTCTCACGGATCCGGCGTCTACCTGACGACGTAGACGATTCTCCTCGCGGCCGGCTCGACCAGGACCCTTTGGCCATTGATGTACGAGTAGACGTAAGGCGACGCCGGGACCGGATAGACCGGCACCGCCGCAGGCAAGGTCGCCCCGATCATCACTTCACCGTTGACCAGGACCGGCTGAACCGGCTGAGCCGCCACGTATGAGATGACGTCCGGCGCCGGCAAGATCGGCTGGATGAGGCCGACCGTGGGCGCGACTGGGACCATAACGCCGACCGGCGGCGTGGCCACGACTGCCGCGCCGGTATCGGGCGCGACCACGATCGGAACACCGAGCTGAGCGCCAGACACTTGCAGATTCGTCAGCTTGCCGCCGGCATCGGTGACGAGATACGGGCCAGACGCCCAGCCGGTCACGCCTCCGGTGGCGACGCTGCACCAGGAATAATCGGCGATGCAGGCGATAACCGCGGCAGGCACGTTGGCCTGCAGCTGGGCGACCACCGCATATTGGAAGCCAGGGCCGCTGCGCACATTGAGATGACCGGTGGGCGAATAGGCGGTCACCGCCAAGGCAGGGCTCGCGCTCAGGGCAGCGCCCATGAGCGAAGCGAAACCGATCATCGCATGCTTAGTTTGCATTCTACTGCTCCCTCCATGAAGGCCTATTCGACCTAGACCTTTTACCAAGACCAAATGACGGGCACACCCGTCGCGTTCTTCAAGACCCAACAGCCGAGCGGCGATCTTACATCATCATAGTATGGAGTGGGCGCCAGCATTCGCGAAATGAAGCCGAGCGTTAAAGCGGGATGTTGTCGTGCTTCTTCCAGGGGTTCTCGACGTGCTTGTTGCGCAGCATCTGTAGCGCCCGGGCGATGCGCTTGCGCGTGCCATAGGGCGCGATCACCTCGTCGATATAGCCGCGCTCGGCCGCCACGAACGGATTGGCGAAGCGCTTCTGATAGTCGTCGATGCGCTTCTTGATCTTGTCGGGATCGCCAAGCTCGGCGCGATACAGGATCTCGACCGCGCCCTTGGCCCCCATCACCGCGATTTCGGCCGTGGGCCAGGCGTAATTCACGTCGCCACGGATGTGCTTGGAGCTCATCACGTCATAGGCGCCGCCATAGGCCTTGCGGGTGATCACCGTCACCTTCGGCACCGTGGCCTCGGTGAAGGCGAATAGGAGCTTGGCCCCGTGCTTGATCAGCCCGCCATATTCCTGGTCGGTCCCGGGCAGGAAGCCAGGCACGTCGACGAAGGTGACGAGCGGAATGTTGAAGCAGTCGCAGAAGCGGACGAAGCGCGCGGCCTTGCGCGAGGCGTCCGAGTCGAGCACGCCGGCCAGCATCAGGGGTTGATTGGCGACGACGCCGATGGTGCGCCCCTCGATGCGGGCGAAGCCGACCACCATGTTGCGGGCGAAGCTCTCCTGGATCTCGAAGAAATCGCCTTCGTCCACGACCTTATGGATCAGCTCCTTGATGTCGTAGGGCTTGTTCGGATTGTTGGGGATCAGGGTGTCGAGCGAATAGTCGAAACGGTCCCAAGGGTCGCGCGTCGGCAGCTCCGGCACGCCGGATTGGTTGTTCGACGGCAGGAAGTCCATCAGCCGGCGTATCTGCAACAGGGTCTCGACGTCGTTGTCATAGGCGCCGTCGGCGATGGAGGATTTCGTCGTATGCACGCTGGCGCCGCCGAGCTGCTCCGCCGTCACCTCCTCCTTGGTCACCGTCTTCACCACGTCGGGGCCGGTGACGAACATGTAGGAGGTGTCTTTGACCATGAAGATGAAGTCGGTCATGGCCGGCGAATAGACGTCGCCGCCGGCGCATGGGCCCATGATCACCGAGATTTGCGGGATCACGCCGGAGGCCA
>Ga0307377_10005959_pt1 | contig 12898 bp, 15 predicted proteins | sample TR3MG_FD_202535 | JGI IMG/M metagenome (GOLD analysis project Ga0307377, IMG submission 202535) | Soil microbial communities from Risofladan, Vaasa, Finland - TR-3 | ecosystem: Environmental > Terrestrial > Soil > Coastal area > Acid sulfate soil | place: Finland: Risofladan, Vaasa | collected... | reverse complement strand
GAGTTCCACTGGCCTCCGATGGGTATATATTCCACGAAGACAGTAATACCATAGAGTTAAGGGATAGCTGGTATGTTGGTACTGCCTCATACACTGCATCGTACACGCCCGCTGGAATAGGAGACATAGTTCCAAGTGGGCTGGTTGTGGATTTTTCAGACGATCCACAGAAAGACGCTCAGGATGTTTACGATAGCAGAGCATCTAGAAACTTTAAGGTGGAACTGACGCATAATCCATACGTAAACTATACAATAATAAACGACACATCGGAGGGCGGAATAGATCCATCCGGTGCCAATTTTCAATACATAGATGGAAGATGGTTTAATAGAAGTGGATCTCAGGTACAGGGAATAAACCCTGATGAATATTATGATGTCTTCTTGGTTACTGTAGATGGACATCCAGCTGAAAATAGAACAGACTATTATGACGACATAAGGCCAGCCCTTACACAGTACAATGGAGTACAGTATCCTTACTATGAATACTTTCAGGCCGGAAAAAGCCTTTACTTTAACACCAAGATAGAAGACAAAGAGATAAAGGTAAAATATAAATATTTAAACGACTTTATTCAATTCAGAGCATTGCTCAGGAGTAATGATCAGGCAAACGTTTCACTAACACCATTACTCGAAGACTATACATTAAAACTGAGGACGGTATAATGGCCAACGAATATCTTAGACTACAAGATACCCAGATGAACATAGAGAAAGCTAGGAATGTTATTGCTGTCATAGAGGAAAAAAGAAAGGATGACATTAAGAATATTCAGAGTGAAAATAAGCTATTTCAAGACCTGTGGAAAGCTTTTAAGGATTTCTTTACAACTCTGGGAAAGCCTTCTTTGAAAAAGAGACTTCAAAAGAAAACTGCGCCAGCTCTTTCTTCAGAATACAACAATACGATGAGGGAAATAAGTGACGATGTCAGGGTGTCATACGTAGAAATGAATTCACTTGGGTCTCTTATGGTTAAAAATTACAATTTCGGAGAATCCGAAAGACAAATGCTACTGAACAAGCTTAGAAAGTTAAACTCCAAGAACATAGACTATTCGTTTTACTCCAAGGGAGCCAAAGACCGATCTCTGTATGGGATGGACACGTTCATAGACAAAAGTAAAGTTGATTTCTCAAAGGTAGGAGCCGGAGCTACGGCTGCAGAGATAGTTACCGACCAGGGGGTAGTTACTCTGGCCAGAATGGGAAACATAGACAGAGCACCGCTTGTCAGGGATGTCACGGGAATGAAAGAAGGTATTCCAGACTGGCAAGGAGTAGCTCAGGTGGGTGGATACGAGGGATTATACTTTGGAATGCGAGGAGAGGCCAGGCCAGAAGGCGGAAAGTGGCACCTTGAGTATACGGCCAATGGAGCATCGCTATTCGACAAGGGGGCAGAAGAAAGCGAATTGAAGCCAAGAAGGATGGAGATGTTTGACGGAAATGCTGAAACGTTCTGGGAGTGCGAGCTAATAACAGACAACCTTGTGGGTTATCAGAACAAATATAACGGAGAGCAGATATCTGTGGCTCAGTTTCAGGAGCTTAGGGATAACGAGATAAACTCTCCGAACGTAAGGGTGCAGGGGGATACTATAATAACTGGAACCTATGGAAGTCTAATAGAAGACTATATTCCAGTAACAGCTAGGGGGGCCGGAGAGTATCTAAAAGTAGACTTTGTTGTTCAACTTCAAAGAGGCGTTAACATCAACTGGTTAAACCTAAATCCTAATAACTTTGGTACCGAGAATTACATAGACATTTTATCCGTAGAGACATCTGAGGACGGACAGTCTTTTGAGAAGTTGGAGGGGTTCGATGACCATGAATACGACATTACCCTTACGTCTGAGGCCAATGAAGAGTTAACTCAAACACAAATTTTTGACACATTATCACCAGACAGATTTAAATATGCTGGACAGGGTATCTGGACATTTGCCCCAAGAAAGACCAGGCTTATCAAATTTTCACTAATGCAGCCGCAGGCTTACATAAAAGACTATGAAGTTCTAAAGTATCAGACGGAGCAGGAGTTTACTACTACTACCGAAAAAACAGAGACCATATTGTTTTTCTGGAATACAACGTCTACGAGCGTGGATAAACACACAGAGGTTAGGACCATAGAACTGCCATACCTGGAGGGCATTGTAAATGGTTTTGATGTTCTTACCCTAGACCCCGGGGAGGCTGGGACGGACAACAGGGCATGGTCAAACGTACCCTTCATATGGAGCGGGACAAAAAAAGTCTCAAGTGTTGCTAGCCCAGAAAGAATAACAAAGCAGTGGACAGAAACAAAATACGACAAAGCAAGATTTGCCATAGGCATAAGAGATATAGGCATATACTCTTACAGCTTTGCCGAGACAAGCGAGGTTGTGTCTCAGCCGTTCAACAGCCCAAAGCCGATATCTAAGCTGAGTCTTACGGTGGATGAATATATACCCAAGATATTTTACACGTCAGCAGGAAATGATGGAACAGAAAATGATTGGATAAAATACTATATATCAGTAAACAACGCTGCATCTTGGACCAGAATATCACCAACAAATCATACGGAAACCCTATCTGCCGGTGGGATATACCCCCTACCAGAAGTTATAAACATAAACTCTGACATATCTGTTGATGAAAGAGACAATCCGTTGGCATATATTGACACAACAGAGCCAGTATATCAGGCTAGATTCAAGGCCGTATTAACGAGACCTACAAATATAGCAGATAGCGAGAGCTATTCTCCACTTTTGAGTAGCTACGCTCTTAAAATATATCCACATGGGGGGTTATAATAATGGCTTTAGCATCCAGACAAATAAAAAGAGAGCTTAACAAAATAGTAGAGAAGAAACTCAAGTCGGGATTTGTGCCGACAGTGGAGCTGATAAGGTCAGAACTTATAAAATTTTATAGGTTAGTGTCTCCAGGATCTCCTTCGTTTAAGTCCAGAAAACAGCCCTACAGACAGGTGTGGAATATAGATGTTTATAACAGCAACCTAGAAGAGATATATGATGACCTTAACAATCTTTATGAAGAGATAGTAAGTCAGTTTACAACCATACTCATTAACTTCGATTTTAATGATACGGAGAGAAGGAGAATTCTACACGAGATTAACACGCTGAATGGAAAAATAGATGATCTATTGCTTTTAGCCGGAGATGTTGAAGGATATCTGTATTCTGTGCATGATAGCTTCTTGGACAGAACAAAGATAGACTTGAGATATACTACTTGTGAAATAAACACAGATGCTGGCGTAGCCATGCTTAGGGAAAGCAGGAATGGCATAAAGAAAATAGATATGTCTCATTACTATGATGTAGAACAGTATCCCGTTCTAGCAACGAAAGAGTACTCAAGCAGGATATCGTCCAATGCGCTGTTACCAGGATCAAAATTTGGATATGCATTTTCAGATCTAAACTCCGCCTGGAACCAGAGGATAATCACGACCGAAGGGGGAGAGCTTCAAGTATCTTTTATTGTTGCCATTAATCCCAACAAAGACGACGAGATACCAATCTCCAGAATAGAAATATTAGGACACTCACCGCGTCCACTGACGTTGGAGCCACTGTGGTCTGTTGATAATATAAATTTTAAGGCTCTTCCGGTGGATGCTAGCTATAGAAAGAAGAAAATATCAGACAATAAGGTCCAGGTTTGGAACTTTCCCGAGACTAGAATTCAATACATAAAATTTCTAGTAACATTTGATGAAGAAGATGAAGATACGGGTGGCGCAGAGATACCGCAGTACCTATACAACATGGGATTCAAGTCTATAGCCATTTATCAAGCAGCTTACACGCCAGAGTCATATCTATATTCAAAGATGTTTCAGGTTCAAGATCCAACTGGAGAGGCGCTAACCATAGACAAGGTATCCTTAGTTGCAGATGAAGAGATTCCCGAGAATACAAACATAGAACACTTTGTGTCGCTAGGTGACCCCGGGAACGACGATCCAACTACATACAACTGGGTTTCTATTAGTTCGGTTAACGATCCAAATCCATCAGAACCACAGCTTATAGATTTTAGACACGTAGCATTTTTAAATACACTTCCATTATTACAATGGGATGAGGCTTCTTATGACACCCCTGTATCCAGCAAAAATGGGATATACTTCTATCAGGTATATGAGTTCCCGTACGAGCCAATAAGGGACACCATAAAGATGTACAGGGGGAACGACAACTGGCAAGTTATTCCTAAGTACACTCTAGAGAGAAAGTCCATATATGATGAGGCTCATACGTTCCCAACAGGAAACAGCGGAACAGAATCTACCACGCTAATATATCCTAGTGGAATTGTTGTTGCTGGAGATGGACTCGTGCGCGGATCTGTAAAGGTGAAGAGTTCTCCGGGAGCCAGTCCAGACGTAACATATACAACTCCAAACGACTATGTGGTGGACTATCTCACCAAAGAAATAACCAGGCCAAAAGATAGTACCGTGAGGTCCGATGGAGCAACTGTATATGTGGACTATCAATATGACTATGAAAATGCTGAACCTACAATTTTTAAGTCCTATGCTTATATTGTTAATCCGGATGGAGTGGATGTCTACATAGCTCCCTTTAGTTCTACAGAGATAGAGGCCGGTCAGTTTCTAAAAATAACAACAAACGGAGAAGAGGTAGATCTATCCTCAGAAGTTTCGTATCATATCCCCCCAGGGTGGAGCAAGATAGAAACAACAGCAGAACCAAGAAGCGCTAGCGATAGATTTTATGGTGTGAATGGTAAATTTCTATATGAAATGGTAGATAAGCTGTATGCCTACGGAGAAACCCTACAGGAGGTAAGTTATTTCGAGCTTACAAATACCATAAAGAAGAATGATCACTTAAAATACGCCGTATATGATTATGATGGAGATGGAAATAAGGAAATATTGGTTAATTACAGGCCTCAGACAGAGAAGTATGTAACTTCTGGAAAAACATATGGACATACTTATGATATGCTGAACCCAGAGGGAGACGCGGAAACATATGAGCTCTCATATAAGTACATATCCACATCAAACAACACCATATATTACTTAGCTAGATTTACCAGGGGAGATGATTCTTTACCAGACGTTACTCCGACATTAAAAGAATATACCCTAAGGGTAGGATACTAACATGGCCAACAAGCTGGACATATTTGAACGTAGAATGGTAAACATAAACGGAGATCTTCAGGAGAGAGTTATCTACCAGAGACATATGGCAGATGACATTTTTCTGGAGGCTAGTGGTGTTATAGACGAGGCTCTTATTACCGTTGCGTCTGGTATTTTATCAGAACCATTTGTTTTGGCTGATACCGCGCATAACGTTCCCAATCCTCATTACATATATAGCTTAGATGTTAATGTTGTTCCAGATGTAAGCGGAAATAGGTCAGTCGGAACAGCATCTACGGGGTGGGGAGAAGGATTTTTTGATAGAGTCATAGCAACAGATCTTACAGTGGTAAACACGTCCAACATTAAGTTGGGTGATCTGTCCGACGTAGTAATAACAGCACCAGCATCGGGTCACGTATTATATTTTGACCAAACTACTGGGCTGTGGAAGAATAAACATATAAGTCAGGTGTAAAATGGAAGACAAGGTATACTATTACCCCATAGGGGGATGTCCTATTTGTGCGGACATGTTTAAACACTTTTTTATTTTTTGTGTTCAGAACAAGGTGCCCTATACATTTAAGAAGGATGTTGTGGTTAAGTTAGCAAAGCCTGCAATAAAATGGGGAGAAAAATGGTTTATAGGGGATGAGGCATTAGATAAATTTAAAGAAGCTTGGACACTGAGGAAGGTACAAAATGACATTTGATAAAAGAGTATCAATGACAAAAAGAAACCACATTTACTTTGGGAACACAGATTCAAAAAAAACATCTGTTACCCTGGAAGAAACGTATGTGGATCTGGTAAATATATACGATGGGTTTAACAAGCAGCAAGAGGGAATTGATGCTCTGGCTTCTGGGTACCTTGATCCAAGCGGAAGGCTTAGGCAGCTTAGCTCCCAGATATCAGAAATAGAAGACGAGTTTAACATGATGACTTACATTCATGCAACACAAGATCCAATATATTAAGGAGGATACGGATGGCACTTCAACCTACTTTTTCGCCGATAGAACCCGAATGGCGCGGGAATAGCTCCTCGGCAGATATGAACAGTAACTTTGAGGAGATACTGTACGATTTAAATACTATATTTGAGGAGGCATCTTCTCAGGCCATAGACTTAGATGAGATAAGTTCTACATTGAAGCATGAGACCGACTCCCTTAATGAAAGGTTGTATGCAGTAAGCGGCATGATACAGGCATATCAACAGAGCGCATCTGGATATAAGATGTTTCATGAAGAGCTTTACAGAACGAAGAACGTAATATATCCTGACAGTCTGTCGCCATCAGATAGGTGTTATGTTGACACGTCGTTTGGTATAGCTACATTGCCAGTAAGTAATAGTTTTTCAAAAGTTTATACAATAAACATAAACACTGGAGAGATATATCAATCTCCAAGCCTTGATGTTAAGGTTACGCCTGTAGATGAGAATGGGTCAATAAAGACAGAACAAACCAGCCCACTAAGAGCTTTTAATGGGAACAACCAGTCTTTCTGGGAGAGAAAGGTAAGGTTTAGTAGGGACTATGCAAAGGGAGAGGTTACTTGCAATATGGATATAACTCTTCCATCTATGAGCAATCCAAACGTAAACTCAATTTACATATTTCCATACCCAGAGGGAACCGTAGACATACTAGAGATGACATACAATACTCTAACATCACAGGATCTTGTAGTGCCTACGTTCCCAACGCTAGGAGAAGATAACGCAACTAGGAAGAAGTATTTGTTTGAAGACATACAGCCGGTAAGCTTGAGGCTGAAGTTTAAACAAGACAACCATGCCATAGAAGACGACTATAAGACCTTTGTGTATGGAGCGCAAGAGATAGGCATAGAGAAGGTGGAATATAAGCCCACAGGAAAGGTTGGAATAAAGGCTATTCTTCCGTCATGGGAGACTGGTTTGTATAGCAAGATAACATCTCTGACTACGTCTCCTACGTACGACAACATAGAATACAAGGTGTCTTTGTATCCAACAATAGGAGATTTTGACTCTGGCTCACCCCTTTGGACCAGCACGTCTAGCGCTATATTGCCTTCAAATAAATTGGATGTGGCTGCGTATGCAACTGATACTATATTTCTTTTGGTAGAAATGATTCAGGGCATAGGATCCACCACGACGCCAATACTTGACTCTATTACAATGACGTATACAACAGAATAAAGGAGCGAAAATGGCAACTCTTCAGGAACAAATAGACGAGCTCCGACGCCAGCTTGCGGGACTGCAGGCCGACATTGATAAGCGCGCCAAGCTTACAGATGTAAACACCATAAATGCAGACGTATCCTCCGAACAGCTAACATTGGAAACTAAATTAGACGACCTGGAGGGGTGTTTAAGAGAGCTTTTGTCTGGTTTGATTAATGCCAGGGAAGAATTAAGCACACATACACACTAAGGAGAAGACATGAGTCCAGCTAGCATACAGGAACAGATAGATGAACTGCAGCAGTCCATAGATGACCTTACTTATTCTCCTTCCGGTGTAAATATGTACACTGGATCTCAGACTATTACTGATTACGAAGAGGTTTGGGCCAGGACGATGCGGGACTTTGACGATGGCGTTGCAGATCTCGACGAAGGCATAGTAGAGGCGAGCGGATTATTGAGGATTATAAATAACGGTCTGTTGTTTCACAGACATTAATACAGGAGGTAAGTTATGGGTACTTGGTTGATTGAACATGCAATCGCCACGGCTATAACTATAATTGGAGGCCTACTGGCTACATTCCTTGCCCAAAAAATAGGGGCAATAATGGACGCTATAGAGGCTAAAACAAATATAGATATAGACGATAAGGTCGAGGAAAGGATTCAGCAGATAGTGAGAAAAGTAGTACTGGCTATCACGCAGACATTCGTTTCTGGACTTAAGGAGAAGGGCGAGTTCGACGAAGCGAAGAGGAAAGAAGCTCTTGATAAGGCTATTCAAGAAGCTAGCAAGGTAATCTTTGACGAGATGGGGATTATAAAGTCCACGGAAGCATTACAGCTTGCTGTTGAGGCCGAGTTGGGAGAACAGAAAGAGGTTCTGAAAGTAGTAGGAGCCCGGAAATGAATCTAAGCGATGTGTTAAAGCGAAGAGAGGGGAAGATAGTTGTAAAGGCCCCGGAGATAAAGATAAATAAGTATTGGTCATTTGAAATGGGAAGCTATTGGGACACCGTAAATAGAAAGCCCACAAAAGATTTTTACTTTGGACTGAAATTCAAAATTGATTGGTAGGAGGAATAATGAGTAATTTTTGGCAAAGAGCATATGATTGGTTGGCAGGATTAGGAAGATATATCAAGAAGATTATACTTGATATAATGACAGATGCTGTTAAGACGTTCATAGACAAGATGGGACCAACTATAGAGGTGATCCTGAAAGAGATACAGGCGGATCCTTCTTTGGTTATGGATGCAGAAAAGAGGGAAGAGGCCGTTAAGAGGGTTATTGAAGCAGCTAAGGCGGCTGGAATGGCAACAATACAAGAAAGTGTTGTACGTATGGCCATAGAAATGATACTCAACGCACTCAAGAACACGGGTGAGCTGGGAGAAAACGTAGGAGCCACGTCAACAAAGTCTTGCTCTAAAGGTAAATGCACGGCTAAGAAAAAGAAGAAGAAGTAAGTATATATAGACAAAAAAATAGGGCTAGGACCTGGCATTGCACCAGATCTTAGCCCTTTTTTATTATGGTAGGTTATTTTACACGATTATAAAGGTTAAGAAACCAATATATCATCATGAGAATGGATACCTCAAAACAGCTCAGAGGTATTGCAAGAGATATGCCCCAGCAGATCGCCAGAAGAACAGCAAACTTCAGAACATACCCAGTAAACTCCAGTAGGCTTCTAATAACTTCAAGAATAGCATCCACCATTTTATGCCTCCTTCCAACAGTAATCTTTGTAATCACAGTAACTGCATCTCCAATCTCCCTTTTCAAGTTCTTTGTTCTTCTCAAAAGTCTTGGCATCAGTTTTGCTGAGACGATTTGAGTCAAGTAGAAACTGAAGATGTTCCTTAGAGTACTGTAATTGGTAGTCTCTTGCGGGCAAAACCCCGTCATCAAGACACTTTCCTAGTTCTTCAAACCTATGCAGTATGGCGGGGAGCGTAAGTCTATCAGAATATTTCCTGCCATCCACTACGCCAGCACCGCTATTCTTATCTATTGTTACATTAAACTCTGCTCTAGCAGCATTTCCACGATCAATATACACCATCTTAAACAATGGTATGTCTTTAAAGTAATTCATATACAACATAACTTGCATGAGGTGTTCGGGCTTGGGCTTGCCTTTCTTGTCTGGTCTACCTATAACCTGAGATTGAAACTGATAACCATATCCCGTCTTAATTTCTACACCAATAAGGTTTTTTGTTTGAGTGTCCTCGACAAAGGCATCAACTTCTCCAGATATACCATGGTCGGTATCGAAGAACTTTATGTTATTGCCTCTCCATATTCCCATTTCTTTGTACTTCTCTACTTCCCATCGCTCAACCATAGATCCAACTGAGGTTATTCTTACTCCACGCGCAGTCATTGGGTTTGATTTCTCCAGAGACTTGTGTGACCAGTAGCTATCGCGCAAGCACTTTCCAACCACTTCGTCTTCGTCGTACTCATTCTTAATAATACATGATGCTGCCGATGGGTGATACCCTCTGTGTATCCTTGGAGGGCTCACGGGTCGCGGAGACTCAACGTACGTATCCACTGCTTTAATAATGTCCATATTTTCTCCTTTGTTATTGAAAGAGTTATCTTTCTATTATACCTATATTATAACATAAAATATATGTTATTTCAACCAAAAAATAGGTTGAAAAGGTACATCAATTATGGTATAATAAGAGAGTAGATAGGAAAAGAATGGGCCTGACAGGTTTCGACTATTTGTTGGGATTCTAGAGCGCAGTCCGGGGAAGCATCCGGCCCCGTAAAAAGATGCAAACACAATAAATGCTAAACCAAATGGGTTTAAGCGGGTTCTTAACATGGTCTCCGATATGTTGGAAGACAAGGTTACGGAACCTATTTTGGTCTCTAGGGACCAGGCGTATGAGAGTAACGTAGCAACAGAATACTCTTACATCGGTAAAGAGCTCGTTACCTGCTCGTAATATAGGTAACTGGTGGTCACCCCCACGTACTAATGACTGTACATCGACCTAGTTGACTGATTCATAGGACCCGGGTTCGAATCCCGGCAGGTCCACCATTTTTCTGGTTGAAAAGTCTCGAAAAGTATGCTATAATAGAGATAATGGAGGAAGATAAATGGCAGAAGATTCATGGATGAAAATGGAAAGAGAGATGTTTTTGAGGGGATACGAGTCAAAGCCCCCAATGACAGACAATATGAAGAAATTCGCAAAGACATTGCTAGAGAAATACAACGCACACGTGGTTAGATCCTTATTTGGAGACAGCGTATATGTTGCTCAGAACTTAAAGGAATCGATAATTAAATCACAGGAGGCAGACCTAAATGGAGAACAGTAATACCTATCTGGACGGCCTTAAACAAAAGCTGATGCCGTACCTCAGAGATTATTTAGAGGAACACAATGTAAAGGTATCAGAGCAAGGTAAATTTATTTGTATAAATCCGAAGCACAAAGATACACAAGCTTCGGTAAGTTTTTATCCCGACTCAAAAGAACAAACGTTCTATTGCTTTGGGTGTGGCGCTAAGGGTACCATCGTAGATGCCGCGCACTTCCTGGAGGGGAAGCCTACCACGGGAAAAGAGTTTATACACGAGAATCTTTTCTATCTGGCAAACAAATACAACATACCATACAATGATAAGTTTGAAGTAACAGAAGAAGAGATATACAGGTCAGAGGTATACAAGGCATATGCCGAAGCTTCTGATATCATTAGCGAGAATCAGCCCATAGAATATCTAAAGAAAAGAAAGTGGCCAGTATCTCTCTGTAAAGAGTACGGTGTTGGATGTGTTAAAAGTTATGATGACTTCTTAACAAGGCTTTCTAATCGTGGGTTTACAAAAGAGTTTTTAAGAGACATAGATTTTAATAACATGCTGTTCGCTCCAAACATGCTCCTATTCGAAGTAAAGAACGAGAAGGGCAAGGTTGTTGGTTTTGCTGGCAGGGACATGAACTTCGTGAAGGGATCCAAGACTTTTAAGTTTAGGAACACAAGCAGCAAGTGCCCCATATACCACAAGAGTAAGCTTCTGTATGGCCTATATGAAGCCAAACCTAGCGTCCCTCCTCTATATATATTTGAGGGATATCCGGACTGGCTTACGGCCCAGAAGCACGGACTTAAGAATAGCTGTGCAATAGGAGGAACTGCTCTTACATATGAGCACATAAACCTAATAAAAGAACTTAATATAAGAGACATTATACTGTGCTTAGATGGAGATCCATCAGGACAGGAGAAAACAGAGAAGCTTTTAGATGAACACTTTAGCGGGGAAGAATCTCTCAGGATAAAGATAGTAAAAATGCCATCAGAGACAGAGGAGTGCGACCCAGATGACTATCTGGATAAGTACGGTCTTGATGCATTTAGAAACTTACCACTCATGGATGCTTTTGAGTGGAGATTAAGCAGATTCCCCTACGATTTTAATAAAGAAGATGTCTGTGATCGTATGATACCTCTGATAGTCAATGAGCCTAATAACATTAGACGAGAGAGCATGTGCAAACAACTCTCAGAGTTTGCTGGGGTTAGGCTCAAGGCTATCCAGAGGCAACTCGACTCGATACTCAATTACGAAGAGGCTCGCATTAAGGAAAAAGAACATGCGAAGGTAAGACAGGTAATGAGTGAGATAAACGACAGAGAAAGCGATCCGGTAGCTATATTTGAAGAAGCCCTAGAGGACATAAGAAAACTGAGAAGCACAACCACTGACGACGCACACTCTAGTGATGAGCTCTTGTCCTATATGGTTGAGGTAAGAGAGAAGTTTGATGACAGAAAGCCAGGTCTGTTAGGGTTTACGACTGGATGGGATATATTTGACGCATCCTTTTCGGGCATACCGAAAGAAGACGCCATGATAACTTTCGCCGGAGACGCAAACACGGACAAAACAGCCCTCATGTTTAATCTGGCATATAGGATAGCTAAGCACAACGAAGATGCTTGTGTTCTATTCATGTCTATAGACGACTCCAGACAGCAGGCCATACCTAGGCTCGTAGCAATCTCAGCCGGACTAGAGATAAGGCAGGTCACACACCCTACAGAGAATGTACATACAGATGAAGATAAGGCTAAGCTAGAGACCGGATGGAAAGACATAATGAAGCTCATAGAGGACGGAAGGTTCGCCATCAAGGACGTTAGCCAGGGCACGGATCTTAACTTTGCAGAGAATTGGATACGGTGGATGCAAGAGAAGTACCCAGAGAAGCAGGTCCTGTTCTTTTTAGACAACTTTCACAAGCTAAGCGACGAGAGGGCCAAGGACGAGAGGATACGGTTCAAGCATGCCAGCGGAAGAATACACGCCATGAAGAATCGACTACATATATCCGCCATATGCACCATGGAAACAAGAAAATTCATGGCTACCAATGGAATGAAGAGGCCAATGCTTGCTGATATAGCAGAGTCTAAGCAGATGGAGTTTGACAACAACATGATAGGTATGATATACAATGATGTACACGCTCGCAGAGATTCTGCCGAAGCTG
>Ga0307377_10005958_pt1 | contig 12900 bp, 17 predicted proteins | sample TR3MG_FD_202535 | JGI IMG/M metagenome (GOLD analysis project Ga0307377, IMG submission 202535) | Soil microbial communities from Risofladan, Vaasa, Finland - TR-3 | ecosystem: Environmental > Terrestrial > Soil > Coastal area > Acid sulfate soil | place: Finland: Risofladan, Vaasa | collected... | reverse complement strand
CCATGGGGTACAACACCTAGTAGTTTTGGTTTGACGCCTTGAGCCAAAACTCTATTGGCTTGTTCGATTGTGAATGTGATCGAGAAATCCCAGTCTTTGATGTAAGCCAGCTGTGAGTCAATATACCGCTCAGAATCGATAGGGAAATACGCAATAAATTTAAATTTAAGACTGTCTTTTAAAAGATGTATCCTTTCCCAAACTTGGTTGCAAATCCATATATCATTTAAGACAATTACAAAATCAGGTTTTTCTTTCTGAATAATTGTTGGTAATCTGCCTATACCAAACCGATCTGCTGGGTTTGTCGTTCCCGCTGGGTAGACTTTAAAAGGTAGATCATGAGGATCTCCTTGGTAATTCATCCCATAACTAACAATTTCATGCTTCTTTGACAGATGCTCTAGAACACTGTGTGTCACTCTAGCAAATCCAGTGTTAGATAGAATATCGCCGTACCAAAGAATTTTTGCCATTAACGAGTAGAATCCTACTGATACTATACAGACATAACTAGATATGCCAAGCCGGGAATCTTTTGCGTATAGAAGAGCGTTAAAGCTAAGAGCAACAAAAGCTGTAGAAAAGGATACCTCTGAGTTAGATAGTGTGTTTGCGCGTGCTGCAGATGACTTTATGACATTCAGTACGTTGATGGATAAAGCGCCAGCTCCTCATATGCTCGAGTGGTATAAACACTTAATTACTGGAGAAAGCAATCAGTACCTTGTAGATATAGCTGGACCTAACTTAGATATTCTTGCGCCCAGAGGATCAGCAAAAAGTACTGTTCTAAACCTTTTCACAGCATGGATTATTGGCCGACACACGTCGAGAGGTATGCCGCTTCAGATAATTTACACAAGTTACAACATCGCTACAGCTATTCCTAAGTCTCGAATTATTAAACAAATTATTGATAGCTCTACTTTTAAAAAAATATTTCCTAGGTGTCAGCTTCGAGCTGGGATGCAATCAGACATTGGATGGAGTATTGACTTCGATTATGCAGGCATCTCAAGGGTCGGTGATGAAGAATTTACTCTACGTGCTGCAGGGCTGAGAGGTTCGATCACATCTAAACGAGCACACCTAGTCATTGTGGATGACCCGATCAAATCCAGTACGGATATTAAAAATCCAGCTATTAGGGAAGAAATGAACAACAATTGGAGTTCTGTGATTGCCCCGATTATTTTTGAAGGTGGTCGATCAATCTGTCTTGGTACGAGATTTCATCCTCTCGATATTCACAAGACAATGTTCAACCCTAAAAAAGGATGGAAACAGGTGATGCAGTCCGCAATTACTTATGACGACGAAGGGGATCCCGTGTCGTATTGGCCAGATCAATGGTCTACAGACTATTTGCTGGGGCAAAAAGAATTAGACCCTGTCGCTTTTGCGTTCCAGTACCAACAGCAACCAGTGATGTCTAGTGATCTGGTGCTCTCTCCAGACTTGCTTGTCAAAGGTGATGTTCTTACAGAGTTTGACTCTCTTGCAGTTGGCGTGGATCTATCCGCAAGCAAGAACGAAACTTCCGACTACACAGCGTTTGTCTTAGGAGGTAGGTGTAAAGATAAGTACTACATCATCGATGCGCAGCAAGTGCGCTCAATAGGCAACCTTGAGAAAATAGATCTTCTGTGTAAAATTTTGGTTGAGTGGGGCATCTTGCAAGAAGATAACGAAGGAAGATTCTTGCCTACCTACTCAACCTGCACTTTGGTAGTAGAAGCCGTGGCGTATCAAGCATCTCTATCCGCTGACTTAAAAAGAGTAATGCTTGGAGATTGGGGGTTAGGTAACTTGCATATCCACGAAGTTAAAGGTTTTCGCGGAGACAAGATTTCACGATTCCGAGGGACACTCGGCTTGCTTGAGAATAAAAAAGTGATTTTCAACAGATACCGTAAGTTTGATCAGCTTTTTGACCAGATCGTAAACATAGGTGCGACTACGCACGATGACCTACTAGACGCTTACACACACTTGGTTACGTTTTTACAACGACGAGGTAGTTTTGAAATTGAATATTAATTGATTTTTTGGGTAGTACTGTAGTAGCAGTGTTCTGGTTTTTTTGAGTTGAACAATTTAAAATTTCTAATTTTTGTCACAGCACACAACCCTTTGAACAAATTTGACGTGTTGTTGGAGACGCTCAGAGCATATCAAGATCTACCGGGCACACAAGACGTGAACATTATTATTGATAATGCACATGCAAGTGATGCGGTTGAGTTTCGTGAGTTATTAGATGCAAACTTAACGTTCGAGTCGTTAAAAATTGTTTGCGCCCCTGCTGAGTTTGATCAAGGTTACTTTCTTACATGGGCACACAAACCTATGCTTATCAATGCTGTTAAGGAAAAGTCTCACGATGTTTACTTGTACTCAGAGAATGACATGCTCTTTACGAGAGAAAATTTTGACTTTTGGTTTCGCTACAAAGACAAGCTAAAAAAAATTAATTACGAGCCATCGTTTTGTCGTTACGAAGAATTTGAAGATCAAAAAATTCCTTTTGATAACTATCGAAATTGGAAGCTAAATGGCCTAACAAAAAATGTGTGGGGCGACAGACCCTACAAAGTAGAGACTATACCTGCGCTAGATGATCAAGAGTTTCTTGGGTTTGTAACCTTAGGGAATCCATATTCTGGGATGATGATTCTGGATCAAGAAATGGCTGATATTTACATAAATTCTATAAGTGCAGATTTTGTACAAAGTTCTAATAGAGTCTCTTTTCGTTGCTGGCCAGAAGGTGACAGAAGTTCTTTAGGTACTTGTTTTGAGAACTTGCTTCCTGGGCAAGACCACAGGCGATTAGTTCCTATTGTGCGTAATGGTGACTCGGTTCAAATTGCTAGTTGCGGTTTGGTAAAACATCAGGACACTAAGTACAGCGAACAGTTGTCTCAAGGAGTAGATTCGCTGATAACAGTAGAGACGATGTTTGAACTCTGATTTTCAGGAAATGACTGATTTTGAGTGCAGAGTGAAAGATGCAGCTCAGTGTGCTCCCACGACAAGCCGCGTGGATCACCCTACGCATTACAACACAGGAGGTATCGAGACCATTGATTACCTGGAATCTGCTTTAACTCCTGATGAGTATGTAGGGTTTCTAAAAGGTAACATTTTGAAATATTTATCTCGTGAGCGCTTTAAAAACGGAATCGAGGACTGTAAGAAAGCAAAGTGGTATATGGACAGACTTGTCTCATTTAGCGAAAAAGCTTGAATTACAGTTAAAGTAGAGAGACGTACAGCAAGCGTATGAATATTAAAGCTTTTGGTTCTGTCTTTGGTCAGACTAGTAATCTTCCAATAGCCAGTGGTTTTCAGTGGCAACCTTCTGACGGCCAGAAAACATTTTCAACTTGCCGTGCCGTCTTTCTCGAAGCTGACTCATCGTCAGGCAAAGACGATGTTTATATCGAGTTTAGTGACGGTCCTGGTCAGTATATTCACCTTGAAAATATAGTAGCTGACCAAAACCTACCGTTTGCTCTAACTGGAATTAGCGGCGGTTCTCTTGAAGGCGCTATCGTTCTCTACTAAAGCTATGAATCCTTACGACAAGGCAGCTTTCGGCTTTGCGAAAGCATATCAAATGAATATGAGGGCAGCAAATGAGCAGCGTAGCGCTAACTCACCTTCAGACAATGCCTTTACAGAGGAGATGATGGATGAGGAGAAAGCTTTAAATTATTCTCCCTCAGGTATGGAACCAGCTCCTCCTGCGGATCAATACAATCAGTTTGGATCAAACGAGCAAGAAGAAGAGATGGCAGGGGCTAACGGCAATTCGGTCGCAAGAGCCAAAGCAAAGGTATCTAAATACCTCAGAGGGTGATTCCGAGGTAGTATGTTGTCACTGACGTGACTTCACAGTGCTTCTAGATTGCTTTCCTTATTTTAATGAACGTGAACTTCTTGAGCTGCGTATTCGGACGTTAGAAGACCACGTTGATGGCTTCTTAATTACTGACGCCAACAGAACACACAGAGGTGACGAGAAGAACTTTACGTGCCTAGAAGCAATTCGAGAGCTTGGTCTACCAGAGGAAAAGATTCAAGTCCTGCATGTAGAGCTACCTTCGTATGAAGAAGTCCAAGACCCCTGGATTCGAGAGCGTGGACAAAGAGATGCACTGGGTGTCGGTCTTGATTTGATGGACGATGACGATATTTTTATTTGTTCTGACTGTGATGAAATCGCTAACCCTGCTCGGTTTTCTGAACTTTTGGAAGTAGTTAAAGAGGAAAAAGAAAAGATTGTTAGGCTCAGCATGAGCATGCATTACGGTAGAGCTGATAGACAGCTCGTGTCTCCCACGGGGGAGTTATTCGATTGGCGTTGTGGGGTTGTAAGCACTGTCGGCAGGTTCAAATCTTTCGGTACTCTTTCTTCAATGAGATCCAGCACAGAGAATCACTATTTCGGGGAACGTGATGCAGGTTGGCACTTGAGCTGGATGGGTGACTCGGATAAACGAAAGACAAAACTTCGTTCTATTGCAGAGTATTACATCTGGGATCGCCCTGAAGTACAGAAACTGTGTGAGGATTTTGAACCTGAGGAAGGTAAAACAGATATGTTGGGTCGAGAGGATCATCTGTTGACTTCTTACCCTGTTGAAAATTTGATGCCTGAAGCAGTTAAACTAGAAAGAGTTAAGGCGTATTTACTTCCCGATGGCTAATAAAATGCCTCCCGAGCTTCTCGAAAAATTCAAAAAAAGTAGAGAAGAAAAGTCAGGTTCTAACGAAGAGGACCAAAAGAAAGATAAGCGTAAATCCGCTCTTTCTAAGGCTCGCAAAGCTAAAGAGATGAGTTCCAAAAAGTAATTCTAAGGAATTACAAACCACTGTGTGTTTATAGATGAGTTCCTCCGAAACTAGATCAGCTTTTACCGAGATTTTGGAGGCTTCACGCACTCAAGATCGAAGTAGCTCATCGTCCACGATGGTGGTCCTGAGTCATCTTCAGCAGATGATTCTGTTAATGATGAAAAAAGGCTTGGCCTTTTACTGTGACCAAGACACGTTTAAAGGTCGTACAAGATTTTTAAACGATGTGATCAGTCTTAACAAACTAGACATCCGATTCCCAGCAATTATCCGTAACTTTCTTATTGATGGTTGCGGTCTTTTTTACTTCAGACCTGACCCAAAACTGAAGTATCAAATTTATTTTTTTAACAAGAATCAATATCGTGTCTACCACGACATAAACGGGAACGTAGAAGAAGTCGTAATTGTCTATAGCTACAAGGTAAAGAACGCTTCTTTAGGTCTTCCTAGCGACACTTATGGTCAAAACAAAAGGTATGTTCGTCTAACAATTACAGCTAAAGAGATTACTGAAATTGAGACTGACAGTGAGCTTAGTTTTGAACTAGAGCCGGGTTCAGTTCTAACCCCAACTAAAAATCGACCTAACACACTGGGATTTATTCCAGCCGTGGAAGTGCTCAATAAACCAAATTCAAGTGGTACAGAAGGAGAAGGTGAGTTTGATCCTTTTATGGAACAGATTGTTTTACACAATCAGCTAACGAAAAACGTCGCTAAAAATATTGAATTTTTTGGTAACCCCACGCTTATTAGCTCTCGGCCACGAACCGACCTTGTAGAAGCAAATGACAGTCAGTCTACTTTTAGGCCCACTATTAGTAGTCAAAGTGGTTTTGCGGGAGCAAATCAACCGTCGACTCGGGTTTCTGAGCCGTTCGGGGCAGGTATGGGTTCAGGTTTACGTGTTCCGAGGATTATCGCCAACGTCGAACCTTCGGACCGTGTGGGTTATATGACCCCTGACCCAGTGTCAGGTGATATGAATCGATATATTCTCTTGTTAAGAGAGGAGATTAGAACAGCCTTAGGTGGAGTTGACGAGATCTCTATCTCCGCTGGTGCTACTGCCACAGAGATTAAAGGTTTAATGGGACGAGCCCAGGCAACGGCTCTTCGGAAAAACAAAGGATTTTTAACTTACGGCTTTAATCGTCTTCTTGAGATGATGATCTATCACCAAGAAGTAATTTTTCGAGAATCATTTGTCAGTTTGGCTGGGCTCAAAGAACCTAAACTCCCAAAAGAACAAACAGATGAATCAATTGAAAAATATCAGCAGTCACTTGTCAAATTTGAAGCTAAAGTAAATCAAGCGATGAAAGTCGCACTGGAGACTAATACAGTTCCTCCAGGTGTTGTCGGTCTACCTGAAGACGGAGAGCGCGAAGTAACCTACAGATTCCAAGGTGATGTCTACGAAGACACTGCCTACGACATCAACCAAAAATCGATTGTCGTTAGGAACCTGCAGGAGCTGGGTGTTGATAGCATAGAAGCTCTGAAGTTTCTTTTCCCTGAAAAGACTGATTCAGAAAGAGCTGAAATGTTAAAAGGCTTTCCTTTTAGGATGGTCCAACAAACACAATCAGCCATGCAACAATTTCTGGTATTATTAAGCCAGATGTTGCAGTCTCCGCATCCTCTTGCGCCTAATCAGCCTCTAGCGGCTGATCCTAGACTGAATATTACACCGCTCCTTTACAGGACGTTTGACCACCTCGCTGAAGAACTAACTTACTCGGGTAGCTATGAGCCAGCAGATCCAAGCTTCGATCCCGAGCCCGGTCTCCCCGGCGGCAGCCCCGGCGGTGGATCAGGGTTCGGTAGGAATGCCCCAATGGGTTCCTCAAACCCAAGCACCACCTATCCAGGCGGTAGCTTCGGCACCTACGCACCAACAGCCGTCGCAGGCGGCACTGGTTTCGGACCCTTCTACCAACAACCAGTACAGCCAGTCAACATCTCCATCCTCCCCCAGCAATCCGTGGGAAGCAGCGATGGGTTCGTTGGAGCGGGTGCTGAGTCAAGTCAACTCGACATCCCTCAGCCAAACTCCACAGTCTTACTACCAGGCGGAGCAGGCGCAGGTTACTCCACAGAACAGTCAGACTTTACAGGCCCAGCCTTGGGCTTACCAGGCACCCCAGGCAGCGCAGACCTTACCTACCAGCGTTACACCGACCCAGGCTTCCTATCCAACTTCTACGGAAACGAGAACAGGAATCAGCGACGTAACCGCAGAAGTAGTTAGTCACTTCGGTATCGAAGCTCCAGGCATTCTTAATCAGTACGCCTGCGGACTCGAAGATCTTCTAGTCAATCAAGCTACTCAACTTGACACTATTGCTGCTCGCCATGATGCGATGCAGACAATTTTGACAGATCCTGATCACCTGGCTAATTACACAGATCGCTACTTCACTGAAGTCGTGCCTGTGGATGTTGATGACAACGCTCTGGCTATGCAAGGTCAGCAAGCAGGTCAAGCCTATCAACAGACCTACGACATGCCCGCTCCTTCAGCTGGTGTAGCAGGTTCACAACAAGGGGTCGCCCCTCAACAGCAGTGGGATCAGTTCACTGATGTGATGAACCGTAACCCTGAAAACGCTTGGCGTGTTCTTGGTGCCATGGGACCAGAAGCTATGCGCTCAAAGCTTTTGTTCATGGATCCTTCCTGAACTAGCTCAGTTAATCAGCGAGATTAAGCTCCCGAACTGGGGGCTTTTTTCTTGCTATTCTTTATTTACTTAAGGCTTTTGAAATGCGTACTCTTGGTGATAAGCATCGGAAACAACCTCAGCAAACAAAAGATGTAAAAACTGCAGAAGCTCCTGCCGAGACCCCTGAGTCTCCAGTTAATTCAGAATCAAATCAAGTTTTTGATGAGTCAGTCGCTTTAGGTTGAACCTGAAGTTTCCTTTTTGACTTTTGCCTCTAAGATTTTATCTGCCATAGACAAGAGTCGAATCCCTGCGTAACCACACACGAAGGATGTGGCGATGGATTCTGATTTTGATAAATTAAACTTTTCTGATATAGCAGGGCTAACGAACACAGCTAAGAAATAACCGACTACAAGTGTTCTCAAAAGCATGAAACCCATGTGTTTCATGTTTTTTTTATGGACGATGGAATCCGTAAAGGAACCCGCGACTGAGGCCATAATGCCCTCTCCGTCATTTACCAAGATACTGAGTACCTTTGCTCCAAAAAGTAGCATCCAGAGCCAAGCAAAAGAACCTAAGCTTGTTTAATTTTAACTCAGGTAAACTTATATAAGTTGATTTTGCGTAATGGTTTATATCCCTACCTCCAACTGGAAATACGACAAAAGCCTTTACCACTCGATTCAGTCTGGACCTCAACGAACAGGAGATAACTTAGATCGAACAGACACGTACTTAACTTTCTCTAGTGGGTATGTGATGCCTAATGGCGTCCAACAGACTTATGAGTCAGTAAGTAGCGAAGGTGCTGACTTTGGGGTTATTCGAGTTGGTCCGCCAAACATCAGCGGATACTTCAACACTGAGTGGAGGGCAGTACCACCAGCAATTAGTGGTTATTGGACAAATTACGAAAACGTAAATCCTCACGCCTCAGGTTTATTAGACAGTTACGTGGGCTTTAGAGCACAAGGCTTATATAGGACAGCAAATTCAACGGTTCAAACCGCTATCGGTCCTCAACCTGGCCTACGAAACTTTGGATCATTCACGTGGTATGGAGAACAAGTACCAGATAATCAAATTTATAGTCCGTTTCAAACTCCTAGATCTAACGACAATTCAAGTGAAGGAGGAGGAATTACCGGTGGAGGTGTGACGCAACCTAGGTTACGTGCTCCGGCATTAACTAATCCAACTAACGACACCACAGGATCTAGGGCAGCTTGGGTGTATCACTATCCGATCTATTGTCAAAGTTTGATTGAGACGCGTTATAGCTCAGCACCAGGTCAGATGGGCTCCCCAACACGTAACAGCTATCGAGGTAAGTCCTCGCGTTATGTACCAAACTACGGCTCCATATACGGAAAACTTGGAGAAGGTGTTAGAAACATGGTACGCACCTTTAGTCCTGGTGTTAATAGTTCTAATCAAAAAAGCATCTAACTTCGTTAAACCACTATGAATGCGACAAGATTTGCGCTCAGATAGTATCTACTGGTTTATATTTATAAAGTAGTTTTTTTCGAGGAAGTCAATTGTTTATTGACAATGATTTCCCGAAGATTCTCGGTGCTGAGCTTTACCGTCCGCACCCTGCTTACATCGTAGAGATGGCCGCTGAACCAGTGGTTGTACACGATTTTAGTAAGCAGCCAGGCCAGACGGTACAACTTGATCGGTACCGGTTCTTCGGAAACCCTGGCTCTAAGGAGTCACGTGAGCGTACTGCCGAGCAGACCATCGGTACTGCTAACAGCCGGAACATTGTCAAAGACAAGGTTCTGGTAACTCTTAAAGAGTACACAGGCCCTGCGGATCCTTCAGATCCTACGCAGCCTTCTACCTTTAAGATTGCGCGTGAAACTCTCATCACAGCGCAGCGCCTTCTGCTTGATACAGGCAACCTTACAACCTTCCACCAGAGCATCGGTTCGCTGACTCTGCTGGATGATTATCGTCGTTGGCGCGACCGCGTCTTTGTAAACGAACTTCTTAAGTCTGTTTCTAAAGGCCAGTCTTCCGATAGCCAGGGCGGTTACTACTTCCCCGGTGATCTTGCAACTGGAGCCCTAACTTACACCAACGCCGAACAAGCTAAGTTCGACGTTAAGGATGACCTCCTTCGTGTGGTTAAGTCTCTGCGTAAGCGGAACACACCTACATTCCAAGATGGTTTCTATCGCTGTATTTGCGATCCAACCTTTTTGATGCACCTCCGTCAGAACTCTGACTTCCGCGAGGTTGCACGTTACCCCGGTAACGGCCAAATCAACCCACTTATGTCTGGGATGCAGCCTAACGCTGCTCTCTACATGGGTCAGGGTTTCGGACAAGCCACCTTCTTGGCTGGCGAACCCATCATGCCCACCGGCTTTGTGTTTGAAGGAGTTCGCTTCTTCGAGTCCACAAACATGCCGACTCAGACTCAAGCTGCCACGATTGCAGCGACAGCGCAAGACTACAACGCAGCTGTTGGTATCTTCTTCGGTCCTCAAGCCATTGGCGTGGGCATCGGCGGATCCAATGCTCAAGTCCTCTTGAACAATAACGACGATTTTAGTCGCTATATCATGATGATTTGGTCGTTGTATGCAGGTTTCGAGCTGCTTAATGCAGACTTCGTAACCGTTGGTTACTCATTCGACGCTTGAGGAGGTAACTAACAATGATTAACGCTAACCAGCTTCACGTTTCCAAGATTTACCCTGGAAACTATGTAAACGTCCTGCGGTATTGGCACGAAGTCAAGACCATGCAGTTCGAGAACGCTAACGGCGTTCAACAGAGCTACACGAACCAACCTGTCGGCGGTCCTGTCGGCGTTGTGTTCCGTCCCGGTTGGATTGCCCAACAGGCAGTCGGTTATGTCGACCTGAGTTATCAGGCTCTCGGCACTAACAATCAGCTGAGCTACTACACACAGCCTTACGGCTCTGGGTCTAACGACGCTAATCAGCCGTTCCTCAACGCGAACGTCATCATTCCTTCTCCTGACTTCCATAAGGATGTTCGGGCTGATATCACTGATGGCCTCAAGGCACCTGCAGGTGCTTATGCGTATCGCGCATCACTTCGTGTTGACGGCGGCGACGTTGTCAGCTCTGGTGTTGCCGGTGGTTCTGCTACCCCAACCCTGACTCTCATCCCTGCGGTGAGCGAAGGTATTGCTGCTGACGGCACCGTCGTCAGTGGTCAGTTCGGCGTTTCGATTGTCGGCTCTAGCAGCCGCATCGCTAACGGCAGCGTGGCCTCCACGAACATTATCGATTCCAGCACTCTTGCTGCCCTCGGTTCTGAAACTCAGTGGAAGCTCTTCACAACCAAAACTCTTGGCGGCGCTTCCGGCGTAGCTCAGGGTTCAGGTATCTACGATCCTCGCGCCGGAGCCAACAAATTGTCTGGCGACGACAAGGCTCTCGCAATTTGTGAAGTCTGCTGGATCCTTCCTGACGAACCCCCCGAGCGTCAAGACGTTGCTCTGCAACCTGACGGTTTGGTTGAGTCGCAGGTTTATACCTCCACTTCACCTTCCTGATACACTAATTAGGAACACGGACGACCCCTCCCGCCAGAGGGGTCTTTTTTTGTGCTTTAGTGGACATCCGAAACTAATTTTTTTCAAAATATGTATAGTTGACTTACTCCATTGCGCTCATGTAGCACTTATGGCTGATAAAGAAATCTCAGATTTAAAGTTAGACAGAAAAGAATGCGAAAAATGCGGTGCCACGTGGTTAAATGGGCAGCATTTTTGGGCTACAGGGGCAAAAGGTGACGAATGTGACTTAGCCGGGCTTGTATGCAACCAAGCAAACTCAGAAAAGTGCATAAACCCAAGAAAAGGAAGTGAAGGAGGCGATACTTGGGATAAAAGAAGGGCATTTCTTGATGGAATTGACGAGGCAATCAAAAAAATGATGATGTGACTAGTGCTTTTGCAGTATTTTGATATACACTGACGATAAATGGTGATCTGTAGATGACTACGAAGGTTTTCAAGCCCAGCGGCGTAAAAGTGGATATTCTTTCGACGCACGACGATGGTGAGTACTTCATGTGTCGATCAAACACGACAGGAAAAGTTTTTTTTGCGCATAAAGACCAAGTTGACGACTTTATGGAGGCGAACACACCAACTCCAAAGTCAAATGCACTGAAAACAAGGCGCGGGAGACGTGCTGTGAAAGGGGAAGAGGCAAAAGAAGAGACAAACACCGTGGTTAAGCCCCTACCTCCAGCAGATAACAGAATTAACTTAAATACTTTGACTGCAGAAGGTTTAACTCAGTGTTTACCGGGCGTTGGTCTGAAAACAGCTAAAGAAATTATCGAGTTAAAGCAAAGTTTGCCTGGAGAAAAGTTTAGTAAGCTCGATCAGTTGGAGTCAATTAAGCGAGTTGAGTGGGCTGAAGTTTTTGCTACTGGAGTTGTTTATGTTGAGTGACCTACAATAAGTACCTAAGGTGGCGGGTACTTGAAAAATGGCGCAGCTCTCAGTTAACGAGCTAGAACAAATCCAGAGTTATCTGGCTCAACAGGGCGTCACATTTAACGCTACGTCAACTGATGCAACTAAGCGTGAAGTAATTTACGCAGCGGTTAATCAGTTATCTAGAAACCCAGCACAGACCTTTGGTTATGCGTTAGATGACTTTAACTTTAGTCGTACTGCGTATCACCTAGGTTTTAATATTGCGACTGTACCTGCTGGAGATTACGCAAGACTATTAGAAGCTTGTAATAGCATTCCAAGCGAATTTTATTACGACAAAATTGTTCAGCAGCTTGAAAGATGCGAAGAAGCTGAACGTTTGACTGAGTTGGCTACAGGTCGAGCAACTAGTAGACAAGAAACGATTCTTGGTGACGTTTCTCGTTCTATCAGCATTCAAGACAAGAACGAAGTAACAAAAGTTTGGAGAGCTAACTACCTGTACGAGTGTGATCGTCTAGCTGAAATGCTTTACGTTCCTAACTACAAGAACCCCGTGGCAGCTCGGTATAGGTTTGAAAGGAGTGGAGGAGAGTTTATTCAGGCAATTCCTGGTCCTCCTGACGTATCACGAGCTGACCGCCTGTATTTTTATGCAAACTGGCGCTAAACTTAAAGCACGAATAGTTTTTGGTTTGTAGCGAATGGGTATCCTTAATATTGCAAGACAAGCTGGGATAGATATCGGTCGAGCTGGAATTAGAAATCTTGATGACTTGATTCGTAACGTTGTGCTTCCCGCTGTAAAGATGAGCGGTGATGACCTGCTTACGGAGCGGGTGATTAAAGAAGCGCAGAACATGGGTATGAGGAATCTGCCCGTACTTCCTTCACCTGGTTTGATTGGTGAGTCGCCTCAAG
>Ga0307377_10005957_pt1 | contig 12901 bp, 24 predicted proteins | sample TR3MG_FD_202535 | JGI IMG/M metagenome (GOLD analysis project Ga0307377, IMG submission 202535) | Soil microbial communities from Risofladan, Vaasa, Finland - TR-3 | ecosystem: Environmental > Terrestrial > Soil > Coastal area > Acid sulfate soil | place: Finland: Risofladan, Vaasa | collected... | reverse complement strand
TGCGGCCTACGCTGCGACCTACGATGCAACCGCCGCTGCAACCTACGATGCAACCTACGACGCGACCTACGACGCGACCGACGCCGCGACCGGCGCTGCGACCAACAAAGCTACCTACGACGCGACCGACGCTGCGACCCGCGATGCTACCTACGAAGCGACCGACGCCGCGACCCGCGATGCGACCCGCGCTGCGACCCGCGATGCTACCTACGAAGCGACCGACGCTGCGACAGCCGCCGCGACCAACAAAGCTACCTACGAAGCGACCCACGCTGCGACCCGCGCTGCGACAGCCGCCGCGACCAACAAAGCTACCTACGAAGCGACCCACGCTGCGATCGACGCTGCAACCCGCGTCGCGCCCCGCGATGCAAAAGGCCACGGCCATTCCAGGTTAGGCGGATTTTTTCTAGCATGTGCAAAGCGTTGGAGCACAACCTATCAGGGCGGTAACATGTGGGCGGCGTATGATTGTTACCTGACAGCTGCGCGAGATATTCTCAACCTCAAATTGTCTTCGCACAGTAAGTACGCCGCGTGGGAGCAATGCGCGATCCATGGCGGTTTTCGCTGGATGCACGAAAAGTTCTGCATTGTTAGTGATTTCCCTGAGGTCTTAAAAGTAGACGATCAGAACCGTCCGCACTGCGATGACGGGCCGTCGCATCGCTGGCGGGATGGTTGGGAACTTTACCACATTCATGGCGTCAAGGTGACGCGCCAGATCGTTATGGAGCCGGAGTCGCTTACAATCACGCAGGTACGCGAGGAGAAGAATGCCGAGGTCCGACGTGTGATGATCGAACGTATGGGCTGGGGCAAGTTCTGCGCCGAAGCCAGGCTCAAAGTTATTCACACCGACACTATGTCAGCGCAGTTTCCCGCATTGCCAGTATCTGAGACGATTCATGCAGATATGCGCGCCGTTACCAGTTATCGGAAAGGAAAAGAGACTGCTGAACTTTTAGAGTCAGAAGAATTTAAGGACTTTGAAGAGCGCCCGCTCAAGTTTGTGCGCGTCACTGATCCGAGTACCGGAGAGAAATATACGCTTCGGGTGTGGCCGGAAAACAAACGCGCCTACGAGGCCGTAGCTCAAACCTTTGGCATGACAGAAGCAGAGTATAAGAAGTCGATCCGAGCACACAGCTAGTCCATGCGCCGTTCCAACGGTGCGCAACTATGACAATCAATCATTTCAGAATCGAGGAACAAGATGAAAGCAATCCGTCAGGGAGATGTACTTTTGATGTCAGCAACCATTCCTGCCGACGCCAAGCGCGTCGCGCTGCGCCCTATCGCTCTCGGCGAGCACACCGGCCACCACCACAGCCTTATGTCCAACGTGGCCACGCCGGTAGAGGCTCTTGTCGAGATGTATGAGAAAGACGGCCAGACCTTCGTGCGTGTGCTTGGCGCACCTGAATCGGTCAGCCTGGTTCACCAGCAGCACAAGGCTCATACCCTTGCGCCGTCCGAATACGTCTACGTGCCGCAGGTGGAAAACTCCGACTGGGGTACCAGACAGGTCGTAGACTAAGCCTGACAAACCGCGCGTCCGAGGCAGTAAGTGTATGCTCACTGCCTCGGATGTATCTGTATGGCCTTGTCCCAGGACCAAAGCCAGTGCAGTCGGGCAGCGCGGGCGAGGTGTGGGAGCCTTAACGCAACGGGTTAGATTACAACGCCTCGAAGGATGGCGCCGTCTCATGGAAACAATAGTCAGGATCAAATTTGGCAGCCACTTGTATGGCACGGCCACGCCCACCTCGGACGAGGACTGGAAGTCGGTGCGCATGCCCTCTGCAGCGGACATTTTGCTACAGCGAACTGCGCCTGTTGTAGTCCACGCGCGTCCGACCAAGGTGGGTGATGGGCTACGCAACAAGCCCGGCGATGTGGACGATGAGAGCTACGCGCTACACCGCTATATGCAGTTGCTGGCCGAGGGGCAGACCGTGGCGCTGGACATGCTGTTCGCCCCGGCACCAGAGTTCGCCTCGGACGTGTGGCGCCGTGTACAGACCAACTACAGCCGGTTTGTAAGCAAGAAGAGCGCGGCGTTCGTTGGTTACTGCCGAACGCAAGCCAACAAGTACGGCATCAAGGGCAGCCGCGTGGCGGCGGCGCGTAGGGCGGCATCATTTTTCGCGGCTGCACGTGGTGCGTACGAAGAGAGTGCGCGGCTGGGCGATTTGGCTGAAGTAAACGGCGAGTTTATGTCCACGCTGCTTGATAACGCGCACACCTCCATCGTGCAGGGCGGCACAACAGAGCGTCCTGAGACGTTCTTCGAGTGCTGCAACCGCAAGTGCTCTTTCGGCAACACCGTCAAGGCCGCATATGAGATGTACTCCCGCGTGTTTCAGGAGTACGGCGAGCGCGCCCGCATGGCCGAGGCCGGCGAAGGTATAGACTGGAAGGCGCTGAGTCATGCCGTGCGCGTAGGTACCGAGGCCCTAGAACTACTCACCACCGGACGCATCACCTTCCCGCTACACACCGCAGACTTCCTGGTGGCCGTCAAGACTGGACAGGTGCCGTATGTGGAGGTGGCGCGTGGCATCGAGGAACTTTTAGAGGCGGTCGAACAGGCCAGCGTAGAGTCCAGTCTGCCAGAAGACCCGGACACCGCGTTGATGGATGAGATAGTCATGGACGCGTACGAGGCGGAAGTGCGCAGGCATTACGGCAGGCGCCTATAAGGAACCACGTACGTGCGACTCATGCGCTAAATCTGGACTGCGGCCCTTATGGGTGCAATGTCTGCAATCTGTTCATTTGCGCAGTTTGCAACGGCGCAGAAGGCAGCTTGCCAACTGAGTGCCCCGGTGGCAAGATGACCCAGGCGCAGCAAGACGCCATGTACGCCGGCACTCTGGATTTCAAGAATGGCAAATGGAAGAGCGGCATAATATGACCCCCTGGGCCGTACTCAATTTGGACCCCGATCGTGCTGGTGACGCTGAAGTGCGCGCCGCGTTTCATAACCTGTCACGGACGGAGCACCCAGACGCCCGGCCGGATGCACAGCCCGGACCACGGTGGCATGCCGCTCGGGACGCCTATGCCGCGCTACGGGACAGGCGAGGGCGGGAAACGTGGCATGCTATGCAGGCGGCGCTGGCCGGCCTGTGTCCCACATGCACGGGCTTGGGTGTGACAATAGCAGGCAGAAAACGCATGGTGGCCACATGCTCCGAGTGCCGCGGCGAAGGCCGCGTTAACGTAACCCGGCGCGTTAAGGTATAATAAATGTACGGGCACCGCAATCGATAGAAAAGGGGGACCAACAATGGCTTACCTAAAGATGCACGCGGAGTGGGATGCGGTCATCATCGCCATATTTCTGGGTCTGGTGGCTATTCGGGTCGTTCGCATCACGCGCCAAGAGGTGGCGAGAAATCGAAAGAAATCCAAGGAGGCGGAAGAGCTCGCGAAATTGGCCGCCAAGTATGAATGCAGCATGTCTGAGGACGAAATCAACCGCTTGACACGGTCGCGGTGGGACTGACACATATGCCCAGAAAACCGAAGAAACGGAGTCATGAGGTAGAAGCTGCTGCGAGTGCTTTCTCCGTCGTAGAAAGTAGACAAGATGCTAGGCCTAAATGCTGGCAGGCATTCTTCACATGCCAGCGCAACCCAATGTATCGCTCGCAGTTGCTGGCCTACCTGTTGGCAGGCGCGCAGACTCGCATTGCGTATGTGCCCAAAGCAGCTTTGTTGGATTGTCTTCTGCTTGCCATGGCAGCGCGCAACTACTGCGCCGCAGAGATAGTTGACGACTACACAGCACTTATGGACAACATCAAGGAAGTATGGGCCGCGCCGGACTATACGCATCGTGTTATGGACCAAATACACGGTCTGTGGGCGCACGCAGTTGGTGAACGCGGTGCTGTGAAATTTCTTAATTATGAAGAGCAGTATATTCCAACCATGGTAGCGTGGTACTTGGGGCACCAGGCACCTACCTACTTCGCGCGAGAGTTGACAGACACGGAGGTGTACGGTGTTGGTAAAGGAGTTGATAGCGCTATTGCGAACTCTGCCACAGGACGCGCCAGTCTTGCAAGAGCAGTACCAGTACGGCGAGGGAGCCAAGGAGTTGATGCACGTGGACGAGGACCTGTTGGAGCACTTGTTGCTGCCGCAAGAAGTGGTAGTGCTGAAGATCGTGTGAAGCGGCGCAAGTAGCATAGTTCGCCACAGAGCACCAGCGCCGCAGAGAAGTTTAACCGACAAGGAGGGAACGTAAATGGAAACCATGGAACAGCAGTACCTAACTACGCAGGCCCACCCCGGCGCGGGCGTTGCTTCGGTGGTAAGGGTGCAGGGTGGCGTGGCCGCTGTCAGCTTCGAGTATGAGAACCCTGGCAGGCGAGTCGCTGTGAACACGGCACTATCCGTGGACTACGGCGCGCAAGAAGAACGCATCTTCGCCACTATGTATCAAGGCGGCTGGGACACGCGCTCTGCCGAGGCACTTGTCACGCCGGCCAACCGCGTGTCCTTGTCTGGCGCAGGCGCAGCGGAAGTTGACCTTCAAGGCGGTTGGGACACGCGCTCCGCTGTGCAAGTGGGCGAGGACGTGCACCGCGCGCTGGATGCGGTCGTGCAGCCGTTGACGCCCATTGATACCAGACGCATACGCCTGAGCGATATCGTCAATGTGGGCGTCAATGTAAGTGGTATGAACGCCTTCTACAGCGGGTACATGCGTGACTATCTTATCCAAGGCGCGCGGCCAGATCAGAATACATTCCTTGCCGCACATCTGCCGCTGAAGCCTGTTGAAGCGCCGTCCAAGGTGGCGCTGGAGCGTGTGTCCTACGAGGAGATGGTGCTGGACGAGCGCGCTGAGCTCGCCGCTGCCGCTGAGGACCTGCTGGGTTACACGCCGCTGCGGGATGCTACTGGAGCGCCGGACCGGCTGCGTCGTGCCCTGGCCGCGTTGGAGATCGACGTGCTCACTGAGGCCAGCGTGGACACGTACAAGGCGACCATGGTGGAGCATTACCGTTCCTACAACAAGATGGCCGACCCTACATGGCGGCTTACCGCACTGGCAGACTACGCACTACCCGTCCCAGAGTATGTGCTGCGCAAAGCCGTGGCACTCAAGCGCGCGCTCCCGGAGGCGCGGTTCTACGTGGACCAACTGGCCGTGGATCCGTTCCTCATCGTGTGCGTCGGCGCCGAGGATGACGACCCGGCGGACAGTTGGACAAACGTGGCTTCACGTAACCTGGACAGCGAAACGCATGCGTACATCGAGGTGTGGGACGAGCCGAAGTGGGAAGACGCATAGACTTTCACCAAGCCGCCACCCGCGTTGTTAGAGAACCTCGTGGGCGGTGAATCCTAGGCAACGGCGGCAGTAAGACCCGAAGAGCGGCGGTGACGACCCAAGTGTCCCATCCGCCGCCCTTCGGTACACGGTTCAGGAGGGCCCAATGCAGATCATGGTGAATGGCGTAATGCGGACAATGACAGCGCGCCTTGAGCGGCGGCGCACTGGCATCACAGCACGGCAGCAACGAATAGTGAAGCGGCAGTCGCGCGCCAAGGTGCGGCCAGACTTGATGGACCGCGCCGTGCAATGCCGCGTGGCGGGTATTGTTGACGACGGCATCGGGCCGCTCAACCGGCGGGATAGGCGGTTCTTGTGGGGGAAGTGACCTGGGTATTGTGGCAATGGAGCGCGCGCTATGACCGTTGGGATTGGCTGACGGAATCCGCCCATGACGAAGCCCAACGGCACGCCGTACTGCGCGGCTACAGACGCCGCAACCCAAAAGGAGCAAAGTTCAGGTGGAAGCCCAAGGACGAGGGCGCGCCTAAGAAGTTCAGAACACGCTTGAAAGGAGCGTAATCATGCAGAAGACAAAAGAAGTACCAAGCCTGGAATGCGGGCCTGTAATGGGGTTCTCGTCGTTCCGTGATGCCGTGGGCGCGCAGTTCGCGCGCATGACGGGTAAGCGGCTTTACCGGGCTGCAGTGGACAAGGACACGGTGTGGGCCGCTTACCTGGCCGCGTGGCCGGACGGCACCAACGTGCTTCACAAGACGCGCGCTGAGCATGATTGTCAAGCATGCCGCCAGTTCATTCGTGCGGCTTGTTGGGCCGCGCTGGGCGTCGCACTTGTGGACAGGAGGGAACGTGGGTGACCGACACGACGAACTGGCCGTGTGCGCAGTACATCGAAATGCGGACTTCGAGTATGTTGCGACCAAGAAAGGCTACCGCATCATGTGGACAGAGACAAAAGTTGTACGGCATAAGTTGACGAAAGTACACACCAGGATTGAAGACGCTTGGAAAGAAGCGGCGGAAAAGGTTGCGAAGCTATGACTGAAGATACTGCTAAGTGTTCACGCTGTGGTGCTGGCGTGGACGATGATGGAGACGGAGACTGTGCGGTGTGTGCTTCTGCCGGAAATCAACTGGTGGCGGCATTGCAAGCACGGCGCGCGCACGGTGATAGAGTGGCGCTGCAATTGCACAGTACAATTCTGCTGTTGGACGCGGCAAAGCGTAGCCACGCCAGTACAGTGCGCGAGGCGCTGGATAAGGCGGCGCGATTGGTGGAGACTGCGAGCATTGTGGACTATGCGCCCGGCAATGTGCTGGCGGAACGAGTAAGGGCGCTCAAGGAGGATTACGTATGACCCTCCTCTGGAAACCGCTCCTATCGGCCACCGTTCCTATGGACCCTGCCACTGGGGACTTTGACTGGGCCTGCGTACCTCTGCCCGTGTACGTCAGCTTGAAATACGACGGATATCGCGCCATGGTGCAGGGCGGCGTGCTAATCAGCCGCAACGGTCTGCCGGTACGCAACAAGGACCTGCAAGCGCGGTATGGTCGCCCAGAGTACGAAGGGCTGGATGGCGAGCTTGTAGACGGACCGCCCTCGGCGCCGGGCGCGTTCGGGCGCACCAGTAGTGTAGTAAAGAAGGCGGACGCGGACGCATCGAAGACAAAGTTCTATGTGATTGACGCTTGCATCCCAGACGGCCCTCCAATGTCAGAGCGCATCTTTGCTTTGCGTGAAGCCGACCATGGTTGGGCCGATGAGTTTGGAAAACCAACGGCCGTGCTTATTAAACAGACCATCATTCGTGCCCTGCCGCAACTCCAGTCGTACGAAGCCAAGGCTGTGGCATCCGGGTGGGAGGGCGTCATGCTGCGCCGTGCGGACCAAGGACCGTACCCGCAGAAGCCAGGCAAGAGCAACCGTTCTACGTTGAACGAATTTTTCCTGGCTCGTTTGAAAAGATTTGAGCACGGAGAGGCGGAGATCCTGGCCACTCACCCGCTGCGGCACAACGTGAATACAGAACGCACGGCGCGTGGCGCGCGCAGCACCAAGAAGTCCGGCATCGTGACAGACGCCCGGCTGGTCGGCAGCGCCACCTTGAAGGACAAGACTACGGGTGTGGAGTTCGACACCAACGTCAACGGCGACGCGCTACGGGCATGGGCTGGCTGGCAAAACCCAACGCAGTGGCGTGGCAAGGTAGTCAGGTATAAATGGCAAGTGTGTGGGACGAAAGATCGACCTCGTATAAATACATGCTCATTCCAAGAACTGGAGGTGGAGAAGTGAGGGTTCGCCTAGAGATTATTAAGTGCCGTGATTGTGGACGTCTTTGCCTGGCTGTGGGCGGCGAGAAAGCTGATGATGGCGGTGTGCGCCTGTCTGGCCACAAATGCTCGGGAAGGTGGGAAACTGTACTTTCTGAAGTACACCCGTTGGACCGCATTGTGGACGAGGCTTTTGAGTGACGACGGCCCTGATTCGCTACGCCGACCGTTGGGCCGTAGAAGACCCAGTGCTGGACTACATAATACTTCGCCATGACGCACTATACCACGCGGCATTGTCAGGCGAGCCTAACGCCGTAAAATTGTACGAGGAGGTGTGTTGCGGTGCGAATGCAAAGATTATTGATCGAAGTGCTAGTGCCGGAAGGCGCAGTAAAGGATGTGGTCGAGAAGTCGCTTGCTGATGGTGCTGCGGCAGTGTTCGACTATAGCGATGTGTACACACTGCGTGATGCCGGCGTAGTGGAGTTCACCGTAGCTGAGTGGGCGCAGTTGAAGGCGGTGAAACCATGACCGTCAAGGAACTGAAGGAGAAGTTGGCGCGCTTCGAAGAAGCCAGTGAAGTTTTGATCTGTTACGACAGCGCATTCTGCTGCGCCGCGATTTTGGACGTGTACATAGATGAGCACGCACGTGTGCTGCTGAGCGAGGACATGGAGAGAACCGACAAGGTGAGGCTATGAAGGTGCGCAGAGTAACTTTGGAGGTAGAGGTGCCTTGGGACATCACGGCTGATAGAGTGCTTGACTACCTGGATTACGGTGTTCGCAATGGGCGGCCACTGGTCGTGCCGCACCAAGCTCAAGTAGTAAAGGACGAGCGCAGCCCCAATGTCCGCATTGGAAAGGCGCGTAAATTTGGGTTTGTAGTTCGCGGAATACAGAATCTTGGAAGTAGGTTCGCATAACAAAACACGCGCCATTCGCTCACGGTTCCGCCGGCAGCGCGAAACCACTAGCGTCACTCCGACTCCCGGCATTTATCGGGAGCCGTGAGCGAAGGGCACAGCAAGTCAACAAGGAGGGAACAATGATTGCACAATGGAAGAGGCTTGGCGCCACCGAGATCACCGGCGAGTGGCAGGGCATGCGGACCACGATCTACTGGTCCGTGACGGAACATAAATGGAAGGCCACGGTGGATGCGGCGCCAGGGCACGTATTGTGTGTTAACAGCCAGCCTAGTGCACAGATGCGCGGCGCGTGGACAAGCCACCATGCAGCCATGGAGGCTGCGGACGCGGCTATGCAACGTGTGATCCGCCGGCGAATGGAGGAGGTGCAGAGTGCGCGAGCTTAACAAGCAAGATCTGCAATGGGCGCTACGCCGCGCACCAGTAGACGTGTTGAAGTTGTTGAAGACATTTCCAGGGGCCGTATTTGTAGGCGGCGGGTTCCTGCGTGCATGCGTAGCCGGAGAGGAGGTCAATGATATTGACCTATTTGCGCCCTCGATCGAAGCTGCCAAGTCTTACGCTCTGATATTGGAAGCCAAGGCAGGAGACATGGGCAAACTGTACCAGACGGATAATGCATTCACGGTGAAGGGGTACAGCGTGCCTATACAGATTATTCATCGCTGGACCTACGGCACACCAGAGGAGTTGATGCGATCGTTTGACTTTACTATCGCGATGGCGGGGTTCTGGTGGGACGCGGGGCAGGAAGGATCACCCGCAGCCACAATGTCCAACTTTATAGCGACATCACCGCCGTGTCCACCACGCCCCTACGTGGAGGCGCGCCCCGCAAGTTGGCGCTCCATTTGCGATGACCGTTTCTATGAGGATCTGGCAGCTAAACGGCTGCGTTACACCGCACCTGAGCGTAACGAGGACGCAGGTGGCAGCCTGCTGCGCGTGCTTAAGTTCTACCAGCGCGGCTACCGCATTCCGCTGGATTCGCTCGGCGCAGTCACAGCGCGCTTGCTGAACGATGTTCGCGCCTGGGCAGTGCTGGAGGGCTGCGCGTCTGACAGGGAGGCTCAACTGGCCAAGGTGTTGACAGGTTTGCTGCGCGAAGTGGACCCGAATATTGACCCTTCGCACATCGCGCACTTGCCGGCAGAGGACTATACACACGAGGCTGACGTAGACGCACGCACGCCACCAGAGGAGGTCACCAATGCCCAAAGCTAAGAGCGCGCCTAACGTCTTAATTGTGGCCGAACTGGCCGCCGCGCAGAAAGCCCTCGCGCCCGCCGTGCGGCGTCTGGAGAAAGCACTCAACAAGGCTCTGGACTTAGACAAGCTACCGCCAGGCGCATGCGTTGACCTGCTGTATGATCTTCGAGCTGTGGACAAGGTACTCAACACACTGCGGTCGCCATTCGATGACGTGCTGGATCCGGCCATCAAGGCGCTGGAGGAGAACTTCATTCAGACGCTGGCCGTGGGTGAGAGCAGTGGAGTGCAGGGCATGCGCAGTCGTGTGCAAGTGACGGAGAGCGTAGTGCCCACTGTCAAACCCGAGGACTGGGAAAAGGTTTGGGCGTGGGTCGCGAGGACAAAGGCGTGGGAATTGCTGCCGCGCAGCCTCAAGGCTGACGCGGTTCGCGAGCGCTGGGCCGCTAAGAAGAACATTCCTGGTGTTACGCCGTACCACGCGAAAAAGGTGTCGTGCACGAAGTTGGGTGGAAAGTGAAAGTGCAGGAGATCACTATATATCTTTCTGACCAAGAATATGCCGACGCATGCAAAGCGTCGGCGGCGCAGAGGCTCACGGTGGCCGCATGGCTAGTGCGGGCCGCGTACGGTGCGAATGTGGCCCGAGAACCGCCACCCGCGCCTCCGCAAGATCCAGAGGACATTTTGCCCTCTATTTACTAACGTAGGACAACACGGCAAGGAGAGGAATAAAGAATGGCAATCAAGACATCCGCAGCGCCCGCTAAAGGCGCCAAGAAGGGTTCCACGGCGATTGTGCCCTGGGACCAGAAGTTCGCGCAGTACGCCAAGGAGTCCAAGGAGCAGCTGAAGAACGTAGCTAGTGGTGGCGTCGGCATTAAGTTCGGTCGCGGCAACATCAGCGTAGGCGGCGCCCAGATTCCAGGCGGCAAGTTGGAGTGCATCATACTCGGGTACTGCGCGATGAACGCATGGAACAAGGATGCGTACGACCCAGACAATCCGCAGCCGCCTGACTGCTACGCATTCTCTATCACCTATGGTGACGAGGAGATGCGTCCGCATGAGAAGGCACCCATGCCGCAGGCCACATCCTGCGCCGAATGTGAGAAAAATCAGTTCGGAACAGCGATCACTGGCAAGGGAAAGGCGTGCGGCAATAATGAGCGACTTGGATTGCTTCTATCAAAGGACTGCGAGGATGCAGAAGATGTTGGGACGGCAGAGATTGCCACGGCCAAGGTCAGCCCCACTAATGTCAAGCACCTCAAGGCATACACTGACATGCTGATCAACGAGCATGGGCGGCCGACTTGGGCAGCCATAACTGAGATCAGCAGCTATGATGACCCCAAGACGCAGATTCGCCTAGAGTTCAAACTGGTAGATCTGATTACAGATGAGGCCATGCTTACGGCTCTAGAAAAGCGGCAGGAAAGTATTCAGGACACAGTGCAGGCGCCTTTCCAAGCTGCCGCTGAGCGGCCTAAGCCTGCCGCCAAAAACGCCAAGTTCGCGGGTCGGGGGCGGCGGTGAAAGGTGACGAGCAGGTGCGCGCGGTAGTGGCGCGTGAGCAGGCCGTGGCGGAGTTCTTCAAGGCCGTCACGGCGCTCCTCAACGAGTGTCTGCCGCTGCTGAAGGCGGCTTCGACACGAGGAGGTAGGTAGCGTGAGTGATGTAAAGTGGTACGGAGAAGTGGAGGGCGGAAGGGCGGCGACATTGCCTTGGTACGATTGGCTGGATGATGAGTCCTTAGAAGATGCCAAGGCGCGGCGCCAGAAAGCGTGCCCACGCTTAACCGCTACACAGCTGGAATGCCTGTGGCAACTGCGTAAGACGGTCTGGGACGGCTACCTTATTAGCAAATCCACACGTGACTACCTTGTGGCCATGGGGCTCGCGGAGCGGCTTAACGGCTGGCAGGTCATCACGCGCGCGGGCATGGCTGTGCTCGATGTGTACGGCCTGTTGAAAGACGATCGCTACGGCACCACCGGCGACGCAGGAAGACGCCTGTGGACGCTGCGGCCTGAGCAATTTCTCAAACTCAGAGAGGATGGTCTGTTATTGTGATGGACGTGACCGCATTGAGCTGGTCCGGCCTGAACTGCGCATTGCAGGGTTGCAAAGACATCGCAACCCTGCAAGCGTGGCTGACCGAAATGATGCGCACCGGGCGTATGACCCGTGCGCTGCGCGTATACGGACGCCTGAGCGCGGTGCGGCGCGCGGAAGAACTGGCCGCCATCAAGATAACGGTGGAACGGTGCCGCAGGAAGGAGGCTGAATAGTGCCCTGCACCAGAGCGCCTAAGTGCATTTGTGCCGACTTCGAAACCGAAGCTATCGAACCCAGGCCGCACTATCCGCCGAAGCCCGTCAGCTTGGCCTTGAAGTGGCCAGACACATCCCGTTACGAGCTGATGGCCTGGGGACATGGTGACGGGTCCAGGGCGGCCGGTAACAATTGCACTGAGAAGGAAGCACGCTACGAGTACAAGAAGGCACGCGACAGCAAGTGGCGCATGCTCTTCCAGAACGGCGCTTTCGACCAGGACGTGGCAGAGGTGCATTGGGAAATCCCGTTACTGCCGTGGGAGCGGTACGATGACACCATGTTCCTTGCATTTTTATGGGACCCGCATTCGCCTACTCTTGCTCTGAAGCCGTTGGCCGAGCGCTACCTGGGAATTGCGCCAGAAGAACAGGACAGGATGTATGAGTGGATCCTAGCCAACGTGCCGGAAGCGAAGCGCAAGCCCAGCACTGCCGGAGCCTACATTGCGCGGTGCCCGTACCAGATCGTCAAGCCATACCACAAGGGCGACTTGACGCGTACGATTGGAATGTTCAACCACCTTTATCCGTTGGTTATCGACGCCGGCATGGGCGAAGCATACGACCGCGAGCGAAAGTTGATGCCCATCCTGCTGCGGAACGCGCAGGTGGGTATGCGTGTGGATGTAAACGGCCTTGAGCGTGATTTGCCGGCTATGCGCAAGGGAGTGGAGAAAGCTGATGTGTGGCTGCGTAAACGGCTGGGCATTGACAACGTCAACAGTGATCGGCAACTTGGCGAGTCTCTGTATAGTAAAGGCATCGTCACAGATTTCAAGCGCACAGCCAAAGGGCAGCTATCTGTAAGTAAGAAGTACCTGA
>Ga0307377_10005953_pt1 | contig 12907 bp, 5 predicted proteins | sample TR3MG_FD_202535 | JGI IMG/M metagenome (GOLD analysis project Ga0307377, IMG submission 202535) | Soil microbial communities from Risofladan, Vaasa, Finland - TR-3 | ecosystem: Environmental > Terrestrial > Soil > Coastal area > Acid sulfate soil | place: Finland: Risofladan, Vaasa | collected... | reverse complement strand
ACAGGCCCTTAACCGTGCTGACGGTTCTTCAGCGTTTCAAAACACGATATACTATATGCTCTCCAATAGTGCAGACCAAGATAAAATAGTATCTAAGGATGAGTATGAATCCTTTAAGGAAGTAGGACTAGACGATGACCCGTCAGTAAAACAAGATGAAAACGCTACTCCTGACAACATGGGCAACAAGGTTGAAGATGGTATAAATAAAGCACCAAATCAGACCGAGACTCAAGCAATAATGGACGGAAATATGGGAGGCGATGTGGGGGGTAATGAAAACCCCGCAACAGGAGGAATGTAACCACAGGTTTGCTTAAATTATTAATTTTAAGTGTGAATCGTTTGACATGCCATAAAAAGGTATTGATAAAAATTGTGAAGGCATAATTTATAGGTATAATACACGAAAGTTTATGGAGATCAAGACATAATGCAAATTCAGACGACAAATTTAGAAAGCACATTTAATGCACTGAGAAATAGAAATCCTCAATACTTAGAACGGCAACAAATCCCTGAAAATGATGGCTATAAGCCAATACCTCAGCAAAACTACGCACCATCTACTACAACATCGGCGTTTGGTAGCGGAGGAATGTATCGTTTCGCCGCAGGATCAACATCCGCTGGTGGGGTAGTTTACGGCCAGCCGCAGTTCTTTTCGCCAGTTCATACACCAATTAACTGGCAGATACCAGCTAAACGATTAGAACAGTATCAGTGGGCAAGATTCTTTTATGAGAACGAGCCTAAGATAGCTGCATCAATCGACTTCTATAGTTATTTTCCAATGAACGACTATGAGCACGAATGTAAAAATCGTGATGTCAGAATATATTTTGACAAGTTTAAGAAAAGACTAGAGTTGGCAAAATGGACAAGGTTAATGAGTCATGAAGTCCATCTACTTGGAGACGTTTTCCCGTTTCTTGAAATAAGTTGCCCACATTGTGGTGGTTCTGGCAGACTCGGCGACATGATATGTGAACATCCAGGAGGAACGGCGAGACGACTTGTTATTCTTAATCCTGATTATGTTGAGGTGTTTACCAAGTCATTGTATCCAGACCCAATAATCGCTTTGAAGCCAGATGAAGAATTAATTTCAATGGTTCAGGGTAAAAGTCCTGGTCACGAAAGATTAACTCCAGAAGTTAGAGCCTTAATAGCGTCAGGTCAGCCTATTCGACTTGATAACAGAAACGTTAGTCATCTTAAGTATGGTGAAGGTGGATATACAAAATATGGAACAGGAATGGTTAGACGACTATTCCCTATTCTTTCGTATAAAACCAAGCTAATGGTTGCTCAGTGGATTGTTGCGGAACGCTTAATCGTGCCTATCAAGGTTGTTAAAGTGGGAAATGACGAAAGACCAGCTGGCCCAGCCGATATAGCCGCTGTTCAAGAGCAGTTAGCTCAAACATCGAATGACCCCAACTTAACTATTGTAACCCATCATGCTTTCGAGATTGATTGGATTGGTACATCCGGCAAAGTCCTAACATTGTCTAATGAGTTTGACTTTATTAATCAGGAAATTCTTGACGGAATGATGATTAATAATGCTCTACTTAATGGTGAAGGTCCTACATACAACAATGCCGCTATTGGTATTGAGTCAATGATTGAGAGACTTGAAACGTTCCGCAGAGAGATTGCTCAATGGATCGAGGAGTATATTTATCTTCCCGAGGCTATCAGGCAGGGATTTATAGATGAAGAGGAGACTGAATCAGGTGAAATAGAGTACATTTATCCTAGAGTTAAATGGAACTCAATGCATCTGAGAGATCAGCAGCAATATAGACAGACTGTATTGCAGCTATATGAAAAAGGTTTACTTAGCGCTCAAACTGTTCTCGAAGTATTTGATTTTGATCCAGATACCGAAATCGAAAGAAAGCGTTATGATGCCGTTCAAATGATGGCACTAGGGCAAGGAGCAGGCGGAGGTATGGGTGACATGGGTGGTGGCTTCGGAGGCGACATGGGCGGCATGGGCGGCATGGAAGGCGGCATGGGCGGCGGAGACATGGGCGGCATGGGCGGCGGAGACATGGGAGGCGGCATGGGCGGCGGCATGGGCGGCGGCATGGGCGGCGGAGACATGGGCGGAGGCATGGGTGGTGGAGGTGCTATGGCAGCAGCTGATACTGAGCAGGTTAGATTTGCGAAAACTCATATTCAGGGTCTCGAAAATAGATTAGCGTCGGCCAGAAACGACTTGCAAATGGCGAGAGCTAAAGAGTTAAGCCAAAACCCTATATCTACAAAAATGCTCGTTGAAGCTGCGCTCAGTCACGAAAGTGTGTCGGACCAACAGAGAACAATAGAGATATGGACTGAGGCTTTCAAGATGGAGCCAGATAGTCCAGAGAAATATATTGAGTCGATGGCGTATGATTCAGGGCGAAAGGTTAAAACTATTCTTGCTTTAAATGACAATAAAGAGATGATCAAAATAGCTCAAAATATGGGAAATATGGGCAATATGATTGACCCATCTAGTTATGGTGGTAAAATTCTTACCCAAAAAACTAGAGATAAGATGGACTCAGACAGGAAGAAAACGACCCAAGACAAGCCTCAGGGTGGAGGTAGTGCTGGGAGTATGGGTTCTCGGGACGAAAAAGGTCGTATCATATTTACTAAGCCAGAGCGAGAGCTAATGGATGGAATAGTTAGTTATAAGAAGAATGGTTTAATCAGTTATGTCGTTATCCCTCAATTTGCTTTAAAGTATGGCGGAAGAGAGTATCCGGTAGACTTTGGTATTCCGGCTTTAAAGATAGCACTTGAAGCAGATGGTGAAATGTTTCATTCTTCGGAGAAGCAGGTTGTCTCTGATAACGAGAGAGATGCGAAGTTGGCTCAACTAGGATGGACTATACTTAGATTTAAGGATAGTGAGATAGAGGATTCAATAGAGCGGGTTATGCAAACCGTCGTTAAAACAATAATGGAAAAAGAAATGGCTCTCAAGAAAGTTGAAAAAGAATTAGATTAATTAGATTAATTAGAAGAATTAGAAGAATTAGAAGAATTTAGAGGAAAAGCCACAGTTTTGAATGAATTATTCATCTGAGACTGTGGCTTTTTGTACTTTAAAGGATACCGTTATATGAAAATTATTAATGTTGCTAGAGAAAAACTGGTTACAAAGGACATTGAGTGGAAAGAAGTTTACACCGAGAAAACCCAATTTTTAAAAGAACAATACAATGATGTGATAGGTCCTGGCAGCTATTATCGCTTTGAGGGCAAAGACAGAGGCGACGGAGATGAGTATTATTGCATCATCGGTCCAGCCAAAGTTCATCAGCCAAAAGCCAAATGGTTTGCTGGCGTAAGAAAACTTCCTGCAACTTTTTCCGCAGGAGGAAAATATTTTGATAGCATGGATACAGCAGCTCGTTACGCAAGAGAGACATGGGGCGTCCCGACACCGAAAACATTGAAACCTTATACATCTAGCCCACTTGTTGGCATTAGTACAAAAATAGATGAGTGGAAAGCCAAGAGGGAAGACGAAGAGGCTGGACAGGAAGGCGGATATAACGACAAAAAAGATGACAAAGATACAGAAAAAGAGTCAACTTCTTTTTCAGAAGAATTTAAGATAGCTAAAGCTGATTTGATAGACAGTCTTAAGAAAGAAGCTTCAAATGGCAAAATAGACTTAGTAGAGAGTCTAAAGAAAGAGGCGGCTGAGATTCCAGGCCATACCCCAAGGACAAAAAGACTCCCCATTAGAAGGTTTAATGTTAATTCCATGATTGATCCACAAACAGGGCAAGCTAATCCAGCATCCCCTGAATATCAGGAGTTTGTCTCATCTGTGTCTAAAGATCCTTATTTCGAGGCTAAAAGGCCGACTCCAGAGCAAGTCGAGCAAAAAAGAGTGAGCGCCGAGAGAATGATCCAGAAGGCTATTAACGAAAAAGTCCAAAAGGCTGGCGAAATATCCGAGTTTTATGGCATCCCAGAAGCAGAAGCTACCAAGATGGAGAATGTCTTTATCGGGTATAGGCCGGGATATGAGAGAGATAGCGGTGTTGTTATAACAGGCGTAGGCCCATATGTCAGTGTGGGAGAAAGACACGGTTCCGGCAACGTAAGACGAGATGCATGGGGTAAATTTAACGTCCATCATCTTAAAAAGAGAAATGCTTCAGCAAATGATATTTTGGCAACCGTTGACGAAAGAATAAACAGAGACAATGAAAGATTTGGTCTAAGCGGAACTCCAAATGAATTAACTCGGTCTGATTATGGATACACTGTTGGCGGATATGGAGACGATCCTAAAAACAGAATGAGAATAAGTTCTTTAGGACCAGAGAACCAAGCAGAGATGGATTCATTGTTTACGATTGCTCCGATAGAGGGCGATGGTGCTTTGATGTCAGTTAATGATGGTGGCCAAGGAAAAATAATCAAGAGCAAGGCTGAACAAGAGGGAATTTCTCTAGAAGAGGCCATCAATCTTTATTCAGACGAGATAAAATGGGACACTTTAACAGGCGCTCAAAATTTCACAGAGTCCAAGAGAGATGATACCCTAGCTAGAGACCTAGAGGTTGTTCAGGATGTTCTTGGCGCTCTTCCTAGTAATTTCCGATTGACAGGGAATAACGTTAAGGAAAAAAGAGATCTTATTCATCAGTATATGGGACAAAAAAGGCCAGACCTATCAGATAGAGTAGTTGATGAGGCAATTTCGCAAGTTATCCAGATGCAGAAACCCACGAAAACTAGCCCTGCACTAAACTCGTTCGAGTTATATGTTAAAAATCAGGATGCGATTAATGCTGGGCTAGATAGCACTAACTTCAACACCGAAGATGAAGCTCTTGCAAAGGCTAATGTCGATCAAGACCTTTTAGAGGAAAGATTCTATGAGGAAGAGTACATGCCGGATGGCCGACCCTATGATCCAGCAGTATCTCAGCAGTTACGTTCTGAAAAACTTCAGATATTAAGAACGGTAAGAATGCTTGAGGAAGTAAGAAGCACATACCCAGAGTTCTCAGATTTAGAGTTTCCTGCCGTCTCAGATGAGCAGAAGTCCAGCCTGATCCAAATGTCTAATAGGGCATTCAATGCAAATAGACATAAATTTGATGTTTATATGGACTTGGCAAATGAGCCTAGAATAGCGGAACTCGTTAAGGGGCCAGGGGTAGAGGGGGTTCACAAGGAAGATCGAACTGGACCAGCACTTGAAGGGGTCAACGATGTCGTTACAGATCCGGCAGCTTTTGTCGATGATGTCAGAACGGATATCGGGGGAATTCCAGAAGAGCAAGAGGCGGGCGGAGATATTCAGCATTATGATAGACCAATTGGTAATAAAAAACCAAAAAACGTTACAACACCAGGATATTTGAGTCAGCAACAAAAAATGGAATTGCAGAAACAGAAACAGGATGAAGAAGCCAGAAAGAATGTTCGTGACCCTTGGGGTCCAGAAGCATCTTCCAATAACCTCAAAGAGGTCTATGCTTCAACCCTAAGTAATCTTATCGGAATAGCTAGAAACATGGATAATGAAGGAAAACCTAGCGTTGCGAAAGAATTACATGGAATAATTAGAACATATCAAGAGAGGGCAAAAAATGATTTATAAGATTGCCAAGTTTAAACTTGAAGAATGCGCCCCTCTAAGGGATGGTTTTTTAAGTGAATCTTCCTTAATAAAGACCGCATCTGGAAAAAGAATATCGCTTCCTTCAGACTCACCTAAATCTCAGAGTATTCAGGCAGAGATCACAAAGCATCCTACAGCCCTTTTCTTCAGAGCTAAAGCGATTGTTGCCGATTTACCTAACACAAATGGTGATTATTTCTCTGAAGAAGAGATTACAGGAGCATATAAGTCATTTGAAGGCGTTCCATTTTTTACCAATCATGATAACCAAAATGTTGAAAACGCTAGAGGAAAGATCATATTTGCTGAATATGTTCCTGAAGAAAAGGCCGTATATACAATTGCTTTTATTGATAGAGAGGCCTTCCCTCATATTTGCCGTAGCATTGAAGAGGAATATGTAACTGGAGTATCTATGGGATGCTCTGTTGAATATAGTGTATGTAACATTTGTGAAAACAAGGCCGAAAAAGTAGACGAGTACTGCCCACATATTCAGAATAGAAAAGGCCGTACATTCTCTGGAACAGCCAGAAACGTCAATACTGGAGAAGTAAAACAGTTTAGAAATGAATTAGTTTTCGAATATAATCATGGAATTAAATTTATTGAACTTAGTGCCGTAGTTGATCCAGCTGAGCCTTCCTGTAGAATCGAAGGTATCTTCTCAAATGAAGAGTTTGTCAGAAAGGTTGCTAACGTACAGAATCACTTCTATATGATTAAAGATGCTGCTATTGAGAAGGAAGCCAGTAAAGAAGACTTGGAACAGCTTAACGGAACATTAAAGACGTTGGAAGATATCGCTGTTGAATTGGTTAAGAACAGACAGCAGATAGAGGTTGATTTCGCTAGTAATCTAGTTACTATCTTGGCCGATCTTCAGTCATTGGTTGACGAGTTGACCGCTGCTGGTTTCGGACAACTTGAGCCAATTCCAGGCGTAGCTGACGAACAGGGTGAGTTTGGCGACGAAATGGGCGATTTAGATGGAGATATTGGCGGAGGTTTAGAGGGAGAAGTTCCAGCAGGACCTGAAGCAGGTATCCCAGGAGTAGGTGCTCAGCCACAGCCTCAAATGGCATCAAATGAAATTTCTTCTCCAATTCCTTCTGGAAATGCGGGGGTTCAGTCCACTGGTCTATCCGGTAAACCAGCGAGACCTAATTTACCATTTATCCAGCCAAGAGCTTTTGATGTCACAAAGTTAGAAAAAGTCGCAAGCGTACTACCAAGTTTAGTAATTTTACGAAATAATATGTATGATCAGATAGGAGAAGATAAAATGGGCAGGAGAAGGACGATATCGGCCAAAAACGAGCAGAAACGTGAGACGATTGAAATTTTATCTAATTCGTGGCAGGAAAAGCAAGACTTTTTTGGGTATATTAAACAAGTTCCGTCAATACAGAACAATAATATTAAATTATCAGTAAAGAAAAAAGATGATTCATTCATTATTATTGCTGAAAATAAAGACCCTGAACTTGCAAGTTCGGAGCAGAAAGTTTGGACATATGAGGATTTATCAGATAAAGAGAGAGAGTTTATTAAAAACAATCCGCACGAAGCAGCAGTACAATTGTTAGAGAGTTTTAGTGGGTCTTTAAATAATAAAAAAGGAGCAGGAGAAATGGCAACTAGAGAAGTTAAAGAGGCAGGCGCAGATTCCGTCAACAAGGACCCACAGGTAACTACTGAGGTACAGCTTGAGGAACAAAGAGCACTTTATCACCCTAGAACGGGCGAAGAGGCACATGTTACACAAGAAGTACAGCTTAACCCAAAAAGAACTGGTGAGCCAACTGTTCTAACAGAAGCTCAGCTTGAAGATGCCAACCTTAAGTTGCATCCTAGAACTGGTGATGTTCCTGGTGTTACTCAGGAAGTGCAGCTCGAAGAAGATAGATCTGGTGTTTCACCAAGACAGAGAAACGAAAAGCACGTTACCCAAGAAGTCCAGCTCAAAGAAGAAGGTTATCAAACCGGGACTGAGCCACAAGTAACTACCGAAGTGCAGCTCAACGATGTTGATGCACCTTGGTCGAGAGCAGCTAAAAGAGATGCCTCATTATTCAAGAGTGCTTCCGAACATATGGACGCAGTTCTTGATGCTGTCGCAGATTCAGTTATCGAAACAGGTTGCACGCCTTCAGAGGCATGTGCGGTTGCATCAGATATGGTCGGGACAACTCAGGCTCGTAACGAGTTCTTGGGAGAGGTTTTGGATGGCGTAGAGGAAGAAAAGGTTGACCTTAAGGCCCGCTTAGCCTTCTGGAGCGGAAAAAACCTAAGGGTTTCTTCATCTGGTGTATCAGATATTCAGCAGTCATTGGTTGGTAGCTTAAGAAGGCTCGCTTCCGATGAGACAATGAATCCTGATGTCATTATTCACGCAATTGATATTCTTTCTTCAGATGACGACGGTATTGAGTCTTTAACTGAGAAAGTAGACGAAAAAGTCGAAAGCTCCAAGACAGAAACAGTTGCTAAGGTAAATGTTAAGGCCGAGCTAAGAAAAGCCTTAAAAAAGAATAAGGTTACAAGAGAGTCCGAAAGAAAAGAGTGGGAAGCGTCACAGGATGGCGGAGAACCTCAAGCAAAGTATGACGAAGCGGATACGATGATCGAAACGACTTTTGAGGAAGCTGGCTTGGATAAGAGCGCTGCAAGAGATAGTGGTTTCAGAAACTCTTTGGTTAGCTTTACCAAGGGAGCCTTGGCTGGTCAGCAAATGAGATTGGCGTCTATTACTAATGTAACAATTAGTGGAGATACTATTTCAATTGCTGTTCAAACAGATGACAATCCGGCAGAATCAGTAGAGATTCCTATTGGCGGGAACACACTTCCTGAGCCAGAGGGTCAACTTCCTGAGGGGGATATGGGCGGCGAAAATCTAGATTTAGGTGTTAGCGAAGTTTCAACTCCAGCTCCTGGAGCATATGCTTCTTCGGGTAGAAAGATCTCAAGAGAAGCTCAAATGTTCGGTGGCGGTGATACAGCTGGCGTTCCTGGTCAAGACGGTGAACAGGGACAAGCATCACAAGCCCCTGGCGCACCAGGAGTTCCTGGCGGAGAAGGTATTCAGTCATTAACAACTGATGAAGATGTTCAAATGGACATTCCTACTGTTGGTGAGCAACAGGTTCCTTGGGCGATTTGTCCTGAATGCGGAAGTAATGATGTTGACGTAGAAAATAAGGACGGCGATATTAGCGGAAACTGCAAAAATTGCGGATCTGAATACGAAGCCATGATCACTAAGGAAGTTGAATTCAAGATTACTAAGCCTACAAGAAGCGTTGGAGAAGAAGGTTCAGGCGGAGCACCATCCGAACCAGAAATCCCAGCACTACCTGTTGCAGCGCAGACAAGATTGGATAAGAACTCATTGGTAAGAATTGCCTCTAATAAGGCAAAGCACGGCCACGTATGTCCTTCTTGCGGAAACAAGCATTGCGAAGCTTCCGTAGATGAAGATGGCAGCGTAGCATTTACTTGCGAAGCCTGCGGAACTGATGTTTCCAAGGAAATCCTTGTTAGCGTAAATGATCCTGATAATAGCGTTCAGAGAATTGCTTGGGATCTTCGTCCTAGAACGGATTGCGAAGGTTGCGAAGAAGCGGCTCAGAAGTTTGCATCAAGAATTAAATGGGAAAGAATTATCAGCGCAGCTGCCGAGAAGGACTTCCCAGAAGCTAACTGCAAAGAGTTGATCGCCAAAAAGTATGGCGGAAACACAACTGCAACATCGGGACCTTGCAAAGGCAAGTTGCTCGTAGAATGCATATGCAGTCAACTTCAGACTCTTGGTTTCACTTCAGCAAGACGCTTAACTCGTTTGGCTGAAGCATCAATGCAGACTGATACAATGGACACATGCGTAGAAAAGCAGATGAAGGAAAAGGGATTCAACAGAAAAGAAGCCCAACTTGCTTGTAATTGCTTAAAGAAAACCTATGCAGCTCAAGGTAAAGATAATATCTTCGTTGTTGCTTTTGAAGACGATATTGCAAGCGGCGTAGAAAAAGATCTAACCATGTTGGATTTGGGAACCATCAACGAAGTTCTGATGGAAACTGAAGAAGAACAGGCGGATGAATTCGCTGATCGTTCTTTCGAGGAAGCTCTCAATGATATTGAAAGGTCCAAGAAGCCTGATGTAACCGAAGCAGCGGCAGAACCTGTAGTACAAGCCACAGAGGTAGAGATACCCCTTGAAGTCGAAGCTACAGTGGAAGCAACAACTGAGGTCACAGCCGAAGCCGAGGCAACAACTGAAGTTACAACGGAAGTTGTTGCCGAAACAGTTGAGGCTCAGCCAGAAAATAAAGAATTAACAGTAGAAGAGGAGAAAGAAATGGCTTTAGCTATGCAGACTCATAAACTCAGAAGAGTTGGCGAGGAAGTTGTTAAGGTTGCTGGGGTTCCTACTAAAGTAGAGAGCATTGAAGGCAATGTAGAGGCAACTGTTCCTAGATCAGAAGCAACTATTCGTACTGAAGCACCAGCAACATTCGCAAAACCTCAGGTTCCTACTTCAAAGGCAACAATGGGTAACGAAGAGGCCTTGACAGAAGGTTTACCTAATGTTCCAGTAGACTCGTCCTATCAGGGACAGGAACAAAAGATGCAGGAAGGTATGCCTGGCATCAATAACGAAATTAAGGGAACTGTTATTGCTGAAGACGGCAAAGTATATACTATCGTCGAAGCAAAGCAGATGAAAGAGGTTGACTCAGTAGAGCCAAACACAACTACCCCTAGAGCAGATGCCACAATGGGAGAAGAGGAGAAGTTCACAGCAGCTGATCCTAAGGTTCCTACTGGAAATGCAACAATGGGTAATGAAGAGGCTCTTACTGAAAAAGGTCCTGACGTACCTATAGACAATAACTACATGGGCCAAGAGAAGAAGATGCAGGAAGGTATGCCACCGATGAATGATGAGATGCTCAAGCAGGTTCAAATGAAGAAAGAGGTTCAGTTAGAACGAATCGCCAACGCAAGAAAGATGGAGGCCATCAAGGTTGCTAGCAAATTGCTAGCTACTGATAGAATTCCTGAAGTTGCTTATGACGACGTTGTAACAACTTTGGCCGCAGTCGAGATTGATAGAATCTCCATTGTTGCTGAAAGAATGTTCCCCGCTATCGTCAGAACAGCATCTGCGCAGGTTGTTGCGGAAGACAGAATGGTTACGGCTGGTACACACTCCGGTCCTGCAATCGTTATGTCTACCAAGACGGCTCCTGAAGAAGGCGAGGATTTAGTATCCAAGTTAACTCAGCATTTTACTATCGGAAGTAGAGATTTTGATCGTAAGTTAGTTGAGAATGACCTTAAATAATTAGTAAAAACCTTACTGAGAGCGGCTCCGAAATTTCGGAGCCGCTTTTTTTTGCACAAAAATGAAGGAATTTATAAAGTTTCATAGAATTAAAATAGACATAAAACATATTGACAAAAAACAATTATTAACTACTGATGTATTAAGACGAAAAAGAGATGACATATACTATTTAGTAGAGACCGAGCGAGTAAGATGACACGGTTAAGAATTAACAGTTTAGAGAAAAACAATAAGGAGAGATAAAATGGCACTTAAAGAACTATATCATGTCGTAGCGGCTAGCAGAGCTGTTAAGTCTGGTGTTACCATCAGAGAAGGTCAGCTTGTGACCCTAGACAGCGCAGGCGAAGTTGTGGCTATTAGCAACCCAGCAGGCGAGAAATGCTACGGTATTGCTGGAGACACAAAGAGCACTAGCCAGTCAGAAATGCCTGGCGTAGCAGCTGGATGGCAGAACAGAGCATCAGATTATTTTGATGAGACCAAGGCTTCTGCCAAGATGACAGTATACCACTCAGGTGGTGAATTCGCTACAGATCAGTTCGCTAACACAATCACCGATAGTACATTGCCAATGGTTGCATTGTACTCAGATGCTAATGGCGTTCTCGCTATTGCAGCACTTGGTGAAATTGTTGCTTACTTGCTCACACCCGCAGGCGCTTACATTAGTGGTGTTCCTGGTACCGATATTGATGGCGACATTGCCCTCAGCGGTCACGGCGCATACACAGCTGGCGTAGCAGGGGATGACAACGAGTATATCGAAATTAAGTTGGCGGTATAAGGTTTAAACAGTTTGTCTTATTGGATTCTTTTATGAATCCGTAGGAAAACAAAAAGGAGACAGAAATGATTGACAAACAAGCAGTAAATTCAGAGAGAGAGAATCTCATCGCTCAGGCGCTAGAGACACCAGAAGGTCGTGTCGCCCTTGCTCAGGCAATGGTTGAGCCTATTCGTAGAGCGCTTGAGTACCAGGCTGTCGGACGTAAGTTACTTATGGTGGATGAACTTCCACAGGGTGCATACGCTCGATACGAGAAGGATGTCAGGGCAACCGCATGGGTTATTTCCCGTAGAGGTGCAGTTCCTGATATGATCGTCGAAGGTGAGGAAATTCTTGTCCCTACTTTCGAAATCGCTACTAACCCCACGATCAGATTATCTGAAGTAAAAGCACGTCGTTTTTACATCGTGGACAGAGCACAAATCAAGGCAAAAGAAGCTATTCAGAAGGAAGAGGACTTAAACATCTTCAACGCTGTTATAGCTGCTGTTGACGCTAATGCGAACAACATCATCATCTCAACAGGTGGTGCGCTATCCTTGAACGCTCTTAATCAAGCGTTTGCAACAATCGAACAGCATGACCTTACCGTTGGTAAGATCGTTATGCATGCTCTTCGTTATGCAGACGTGAGAAACTGGGGAAAAACGGTATACGATGAAGCCACACAGAAGGAAGTCTTAACGACTGGTCTGTTCGGACACATCTTTACAGCTGACATTCATGTTAGCTCCAAGATGCCTACGACACAGGTTATCTTACTTGCTCCAGCTGAGTATGTAGGTGCCTTCCCAATCAGGCAGGACATCACTGTTCTTCCTGCCGACGATCCAAAGAAACTCCGCCTCGGTTGGGTTATCTACGAAGAAGTCGGTATCGTAATCATCAACGATTACGCTTTGGCGAAAGTTGAAGTAACCGCAGGTAGCTAATCGGTAGCTAAACATTCTAACCCTGTACTTTTCGGAGTACAGGGTTTTTTTGTGCCTTTATAATATAGATCATTCTAGAATATCTAAAGAGGAGAAGCTCATGATTCGCTTAAGAGATACAGTTAGGTTGACAAAAGGGCAGGTCGTTGACTTGCCCATTTCACGTTTAAGGC
>Ga0307377_10005951_pt1 | contig 12910 bp, 8 predicted proteins | sample TR3MG_FD_202535 | JGI IMG/M metagenome (GOLD analysis project Ga0307377, IMG submission 202535) | Soil microbial communities from Risofladan, Vaasa, Finland - TR-3 | ecosystem: Environmental > Terrestrial > Soil > Coastal area > Acid sulfate soil | place: Finland: Risofladan, Vaasa | collected... | reverse complement strand
CTCGATCACGTTTTCGCCAGGGCGCAAGCCTTCCGTGACGTCCACCCGGTGTGGCGGCCAGGCGACGACGCCCATATCCTGGTCGTTCACGCGCACGTGCGCGAGGGCGGCGCGCAGGTCGTGTATCTCCAGCACAGCGCGCCCGTCCAGCGGGGGCAGCGTGACAGCCTGGCGGAGCGTGGCCCGGCCGGCGAAGAAGGGCAGGCCATCCGCCGTCAGGTCGATGGCCAGGCCATCCGCGCCCCTCCGCGCGCGGACGCGGTCCGGCAGGTCCATCATCCGAAAGTCGGGCGCGTAGCGATAGAAGACCTGGCCGGCGTGCCGGCTCTCCTCCCCCACCCGGCGCCCGGCCACGCCAAAGTCGCCGATCACGTACACGCTCTCCAGCTCCGTATCCCCGGCGAAAACCCCGCCGAGCAGGACCTCGTTCCGGCCGGCCTGCACCGCTGCGCTCACGTCCAGCTTGCGGAACGAGATGTCCGTCCACCAACTGTCGTCGGCGCCGGCGACCGGCTGCCCGTTGATGGCCACGTCAAAGCGCTCGGGGGACTCTACGACCAGGTAGACCGGGCCAGCAGGACGAACGGCCACGTCGAAACTGAAGCGCAGGGCGAAGGGGGTGCCGACGCCCGCGCTGGCGACGCGGTCGTGCGCGTCCAGGACGTGCAGCGGCTCGCTCCAGCCGCCCCCGTCAATCTCCCCATCCCCATCGCCGATGCGCACCTGCGGCGTGTCCAGCGTCAGTGCATTGGGGCCACCCAGCGCCAGGTGCCAGGTGTCGTCCAGCGGGATCTCGGCCACGACGCACCCGGTCACAGGCTCAACCTCAGCCGGCGGTTGACCGCGGTGCAACACGAGCAGGTGGGAGCCGGCCGGCGGAAAATCGAGGATGACCTCGGTGATCCCATCCTGCTGGCGACCGGGCAGCGGGCGCACGTCGCCGGTGGCCGGGTCCCAAGATTCTAATCGACCCGTGCCCCGCAGTTGCACGGTCGCGACGCCGCCACGGTCGAGGTCGGTGTTGGCCAAAAAGTAGCAGTCGATCTCGCCGATGCGGCGATGGTGCGCCCAGATCGCGGGCCGGCCGGGCACGCGGACGTCAAAGGGCAACAGCTCGTCGAGCACGTCCGGCAGGTCGCTCGGGGTCACCAGGCGGGTCGTCCCCGGCAACACGCGGTCATCGGCGGGCCGGCCATCGACCAGCGTGGGGCACGGCGCGATTGCCAGCACCGCACCGCCGGCCGCCGCAAACTCGCGCAGCAACCGGACCGTGTGCTGCGCCAGCGTCACGCCCGGCGGCACGACCACCACCCGGTATGCCATCTCGCCCACGTCCAGCCTCGGCCCCACCTCGTCCACCGCCACGCGCGCCTCGGCCGGCGCTCCCGGCCCCATCAGCATCTCGTCCCCCAGGTGAAAGTCCCTGTGGGCCCGCAGCAGCGCCAGCAGCAACCCGTCCAGCGCCCGGTCGAGCTGATCGACGGCGTAGGTCGCGCCGGGCCGAAAGCAGGTCCAGGCGCTGCCGATGGGATGGATCACCAGGACGTCGACCACGCGCCGGCCCTGGCTGAGCGTGTAGCTCAGCCGGGCAAAGTAGTCGGCGATCAGGCGGTTCTCGGGCCACCAGGGCTGCTGGTAGAAGACGTTCTGCGGAAAGTCACGCTTGCGTCCGCCGCGCATACTGTAGAGCGAAAGGTGCGGGTTGTTCAGGCTGATGCCCAGGACGTAGGCCCAGTCGCCGATCCACTTGCGCCCGGTGTGGGCAAAGTCCTGGCCCGAACAACCATAGTTCTCACACAGCGTCCGCGGCTTGCCAAGCTGGCACGCGACGCTGTCCAACTGCTTGACCGTCAGCACGGTGCCCGCGTAGGTGTTGATCACTCGCCCCAGTTTGTCGATCCCGGGGACGTGCATGTGGGCGTAATGGGGCATCGCGGCACCGATCCACTCGATCTGGCGCAGCAGCGAGTCCTCGGCCATATAGTGGCCGGTGTAGGCCAGGTCGTGGGCCTCGCACCATTCGTACACCTGCCGCGTGTAGCTCTCGACAAAGCGGCCGGTGACCGTGCGCCAGTAATCGTAGCGCACAGCGCGGAACTCGCCGACGTCGAAGAAGAGCGCGGGCAGATGGGGCAGCAGATCGTAGCCGTTGCGCGCCTGGAAATAGGCCGGGAATCCCTCGGTCCAGGGAATGGCCGGCTGCTGGTTCGCGTCGCGACCACGGTACTGGTAACACGGCTCGTCGGTGAATATGCCCGGCACGGCGGTGCCAAAGTCGTCCCCGACGGCCCGGGCATACGGTTCGTGGGTCGCGTCCAGAAAGGCGCGCACACCGGCGGGGTTCAGCAGGTCGAGGTAGGCATAGTCGTTGAACCACGCGTGACCCAGCGGCATCGTCCGCGGATAGAACTGGACCACGCGATCGGCGTCGTCCGTCAATTCAGGCGCGTCGTCGGGGCGCACGTCCCTCAACTGCCCCGCGACCTGGCGGGCCGCGAAGGTGGCGATGCGCTCGGCGACCAACGCGGGCCGGTCGTCCACCTTGCACACCAGGCACTGGGAGCGGTACCTGGGGTTGGCGGCGACACTCAGCCCGCCGGCGAAGCCGCTGGGCCACTTGTCCTCGTCGTAGAGCCAGGCGCCCAGGCCCCGCTCGCGGGCTGTCTCGACACAGGCGCGGATGCAGGCCATCCAGTGTCGGCCCATGTAGGGCGTGCGGAGCCCGACGCGGGCGTGCATGAAAAAGCCGCCCCAGCCCGCCTCGTCCATCAGCGCGATCTGCCGGCGCAGTTCCCCCGGGTCGAGATCGTCGTTCCACGACCAGAAGGGGACTTCGCGGTACTCTTTGGGGGGACTCTGAAATTGGTGAATGTCCAATGGGACGTCTCCTCGACTCTGCTTACTCTGGCATGAACACTGATCGATTGTATCACACGTACAAAAAAGGGTCAATAACTATGAGATGGAGGTGACCTATATCTTGGGGGGAGAGACCGCCACTTTCCCCTTCCCAACTGTGCTCAACCTGTCGGGTCATTCATGGGTAATCACCAGAAAATTGGGTATTGACAACGATGCCTCGATGTGGTATAATGTGACCGGCTGCGCAACCGGTTACGCAATCAGTTGCGCAACCAGTTGTACGCACCTTCTACATTCAGTATCCTGTATCCACTACTGAAGCCATCGCGAAAGAATCCCATATGAAACGGCCTACAAGACCCACAATGAGAGACGTCGCGGAGCGAGCCGGCGTCTCCAAGACGACGGTCTCTCACGTGATCAACAACACACGCTTCGTCGAGGAAGAGACGAAACAGCGCGTTCTGCAGGCAATCACAGAGCTTGGCTACCGCCCCAGCGTGGTTGCCCGCAGCTTGACGACGAACCGCACGGAAACTGTCGGCGTGATCGTCTCTGACGCATCCAACTACTTCTTCGCCGAGGTCCTGCGCGGGATTGAAGACGTTCTTATGCCAGAGGATTATGCCCTCCTCGTGTGCAACACCGCCGAGATTCTGGAACGTGAAGCTCACTACCTGGATATTCTGATGCGCCAGCGGGTGGATGGCATCATCGCAGCAGCAACCAGCCAGAGATGGGACATTCTGACCGAGGTTGAGATCCAACACATTCCTGTTGTCTTCGTGGATCGCGTCTTTGAGGGACTTGGGGGCCCGTTCGTAGGCGTGGATAACAGGAGGGGAGCCTACCTGGGCACATCCCACCTGATCGAATGTGGGCACCGCCGGATCGGCATTCTGGCTGGATTCCAGCGTCTCTCCACCATGCGCGAGCGGCTGGACGGGTTTCGCCAGGCACTGCAAGAGCATGACGTTCCATTGCCCGAGGAGTGGGTGGTCACCTCCATCCTGAGCATCGAGGGAGGGTACGAGGCGATGCGACAGTTGCTTACGCTCCCGAAGCGTCCCACAGCCGTGTTCATCAACAACAACCTGCTGAGTCTGGGTGCATTGATGGCTATCAAGCAAGTCGGTCTGCGCTGTCCTGAGGACGTTTCGGTGGTCGGCTTCGACGACCATCCCTGGGCCGTCGTTTCGGATCCGCCGTTGACGGTAGTGCGGCAGCCAGCCCAGCAGCTTGGCCAGGTAGCAGCGCATATCCTGCTCGGCCTGATCAACGGTGAGCAACCACCCGAGTCGCGCACCATTCTGGACTGCGAGTTGATATCGCGTCAATCGTGTTGTCCCATCCACCAAGTAGATCACGACGCCCTGTGAGGAGAACCTACCACCACATACTCAAGTTCTTCGATTTCAGCAACTATGGGTTGGTGCCCCGTAGGCGAGAGGCCGTTTTCCGTATATGGGGGCCTCCGGGTGATCTTCCTTTGGCAAGTAGACCCGGATTGAACAACCTGGAAAGGAGGTGGCTACCGAAAAACTTGTTGGAGATTCCTGGAAAGTTGCGTAGGTGTGTTCCGTCAGGCACAAGTAGTGATATGCAAAGGAGGATAAAAGTGAAAGAGCTCAAGGTTAGCCGTCGGGAGTTTCTGGTGGGCACAGCGACAGCGGCGGGAGGCTTTCTCGTCGGATGCGCCGCCGGGTCCCCGGAAGCCACTGAAGCGTCCCCTGAGGCAGTCGCTGAGGTGACCACTACTGAGGCTCCCGCTCCGGAGAAAGAAGAGGAACTCTACGGCATGGTCGTGTTCTTGAAGGGCTCCGAGTTCTTCAACTGGGCCTACAAGGGCATGGTTGATGCCGCCACGCGGATCGGCGCTCACGTCAAGACCGAGTTGCAGGGTCCCGCTGAGTGGGACGCGTCACTGGAGGCAGCCGCCATCGACGAGTTGGTGGCCAAGGGCGCGAAAGGCGTCCTCGCCACCGCGGGTGACGCAACGGCGATGAACACGTCCATCGACGCTGCGGTCGACGCTGGGGTCCCGGTGATCCTGTTCGACTCCGACGCGCCAGCAAGCAAGCGCATCTGCTTCGCCAGCACCAACCAGTACGCGGCGGGTTATGAGGCCGGCAAAGCGATGGCAGAGTGGGGCGTGAAGAGAGTGGCGGTCTCCACCTTCATCGGCCCTGACCATTTACAGAGGCGCGTCAACGGTTTCGAGGATGCCCTGACCGAGTTCGCATCCGATGCCGAGGTCGTGCAGATCGTCAACGACGAGGGCAAGGTGGAAGTGGCCGAGGCCCAGTTGACTGCGCTGCTCGAGGCGGATCCAGAGGTCGACGGCATCTTTGCTGCACACGGCAACCCTGGCCCCGGTGGCGCGGCTGCGGTCCGGACCACTGGCCTGGAGGGTAAGGTCCAGATCATGGGGTTTGACTTCGGCATGCCCGTCATCGAGCTGATCGATAAGGGCGAGATCAAGGCCACAGTCGCACAGAACCCCTACCTGATGGGCTACACCGCCATGCTGCTGTGCTACGGTGCGGTGGTGCCGACCGATGTGCCGTCCTCCAACCCGGCGGGAATCGGCCACTGCGTGAACTCCGACATCGACACCGGGGTAGGCATTCTCTACACAGACGGCATCGAGATGTACAAGAGCCCGCCGACGTTCTGATCTGGTGCGGGACACTGGATCCTGGTTTCTGAGCCTTGGACAGGGCACCTGTCAACCGTTGCGACGCAGTTGACAACCACAGGACGAAGGTTCTGGCTTCTGGATCTGGGATCCTAGGGGAAGAAGTGGTGGTTCCCCTGTCGAGTGTTGGTGGTGCTACCTTCACACTGCTCTCTTCGTTCTCCCAGAGGACCGGTGAAGGCCTATGAATATAACACCATCACCACCAATACTTCAAGGGGAGCCACCACGCACGTGGGGCTCGGACAACCTGCATCCGTTCATCAAAGCGAGCGTCTTGACCAAACCCCAAGTTATTATATCATGAATCCATCAGACAGGTAGTTTGCTTGCATGGTTATGCCCTGATGGGCCGGGTAGACAATCCCTGAATGAGGATAGGTAGAACATGACCAAGACACCAAAAAGTTCTGGAGCTTCAGGCAGTCGGGCTGTCGTAATAGATCTCCTGCAGAGGGTGTTTGGCGCCAGGACAACGACCTTGCTTCTCACCATCCTGGTCGTGAGCATCATTCTTGCTATTGCCTCCAACGGCACGTTCTTACGCAAGAGAAACCTGGTATCAGTCCTCATGGGTATGACGTACGACCTCCTGATGGCGATGGGCATGACGCTGGTGTTGATCCTAGGCGGCATTGACCTTTCCGTCGGCTCCGTCCTGGGCCTGTCCGGCGTGGCAATCACCATGTTGATGAGCAAGCATCAGCCCTATCAGATTACCCTACCCACGGCGGTGGCCATCGGCTTTGTCGTGGCCGTGCTGTGCGGCGCTGTGAACGGCCTGGGCGTGGCCAAGCTCAAGATAGCGCCTTTCATCGTCACGCTGGGCATGATGGCGGTCGCCCGGGGGCTTGCGACCGTGTGGACGTCGGGCTGGTATGTCTCTGGCCTGCCAGAGCCGTATCTGGCGATCGGGCAGGGAACCCTCCTGGGAGTGCCGTACCCCGTCTACATTGCGCTGGTTATACTGGCTGTGTTCAGCTACGTGCTCGGACGGTGGAAACCTCTCAACCAGACCTTTTACATCGGGCACAATCCACAGGCGGCGGCGCTCTCCGGCTTGAAGGTCACGTTGGTGACAGGGTTTGGCTACGTCATCAGTGGCCTACTATCCGGGTTGGCTGGACTGTTTATGACGTCGCGCCTGGCCATGGGGTTCTTCCAGTTCGGCGTTGGGTATGAGCTCAACGCCATTGCCGCTGCCGTTATCGGTGGCGCGAGCTTCGCTGGTGGATCGGGCAGCCTCGTGGGCACCTTCCTGGCCGCGCTGTTGATCGGGGTGATCAACAACGGCTTCGTCTTGCTGAAGGGTGACCCCAACTACAAGACCCTGGTCCAAGGCTTGATTGTGTTCGTGGCTATCGCGGTCGACGCGTATCGGAGAAGGAAGGAAATCAGGGAGTAGGCTCCCACCCGGCGCTCGGGGGTCCGGGGTCGTGTTCTCGCGTGCACCTGGAACACTTGGACATAGAGTCGGAGGCCATTTCGGCGTCAAGGACTAGTACTATGGAAGCCATATTGAGAGTTGAGGACATCTGCAAGAGCTTTGCGGGCAACCGTGTGTTGCACGATGTGGATTTCAGTGCGGAGGTGGGGCGCATACACGCGCTTGTCGGTGAGAATGGTGCGGGCAAGACCACGCTGATGAACATCATCGGGGGAATCCATCAACCCGACGAGGGCACGATCCACTTCAGGGGGGAGCCTGTCTCGTTCGCCGATCCTATGCAGGCTATGAGGAGAGGAATCAGCATCGTGCACCAGGAACTGAGCCTTGTGCCTAATCTGAACGTGGCGCAGAACGTCTTCATCAGCGGCCAGACAAACCCGATGGTCCCGCGCAAGAAAGTGAACGGGCTCGGGTTCATCAACTGGAAGGAACTCTACGCGGACACGCGAGACCTCTTCGATCACGTCGGGATCGACATCGAGCCGACCACGATGGTGAGTAAACTCAGCGTGAGTATGCAGCAGCTCGTGGAGATTGCCAAGGCCATCTCCTTTGACGCCCGGGTGCTCATCCTGGATGAGCCGACGTCCGCTTTGTCCGAAAAGGAGATCGACCGCCTCTTCAACGTCATCCGTGAACTCGCGCGCAAGGACGTAGCCATTATCTTTATCTCTCACAAGTTGGACGAGGTATTTACGATCGCGGACCAGATCTCTGTGCTGCGCGACGGGCGGATGGTGGGTACAGCCAAGCCGGAGGAGACATCTCGCGACGAGATCATCCGGATGATGGTGGGCCGACACATCGGGGACATGTACCCGTCAAAGAGCTCGGGAATCGGAGACGTAATCTTCTCCGTGGAAGGGCTCAGCAGGCAGCCATATTTCCACGACGTCAGCTTCGATCTGCGAAGAGGCGAAATCCTGGGTCTCGCGGGCCTGGTTGGGTCGGGTCGGACCGACGTGGCGCGGGCGATCTTTGGCGCCGACGATTTGGATTCTGGCAAGATCACGCTGGAGAACAGAGAGATTCGAATCAAATCGCCCAGCGAAGCGATCAAGCACGGGATCTGCTACCTCACCGAGGATCGTAAGATGCTCGGCCTTTTCCTCAAGATGCCAGTCAGGGACAACATCGTGTCCGCGTCGCTTAACCGGTTCATCTCCAAGGCCAGGTTCTTGAAGCGTAGAACCATCAAGGACGAATCCATGCGTTACGTGGACTATATGCAGATACGCCCACGCAACGACGAGGCCGAGATGATAAGCCTCAGCGGCGGCAACCAGCAAAAGTCCCTGCTGGCAAAGTGGCTCTGCGCGCAGCCGAAGGTGTTGATCGCCGATGAACCAACCCGTGGTGTAGACGTGGGAGCGAAGGCCAAGCTTCACACTGACTTGAGAAAGATGACAGAAGAAGATGTTGGCGTCATTCTCATATCGTCTGAGCTGCCCGAGATCCTGGGCCTCAGCGACCGGATCGTGGTGTTCCGAGAAGGCACAGTCGCCGCTGTCTTGGAAGGAGACCAGGCAACCCAGGAAGAGGTGATGAAGTATGCAACACAGTAAAGTCTCAGAACCACGATCATCATCGAAGAAAACACCGCTCAGGCTTTTCCAGGGCGGCGGAGCTATGCAACAACTGTCGTTGATGGTGCTGTGCATAGTTCTCGCTGTAGGCATGCGTTCAGAGTTCCCCCGGTACCTGAGTCTGGACAACCTGGAAATCATACTGGCCAATTCCATCGGGGATGGGATCATGGCTCTAGGTATGACCATCGTCATGATCACCGGAGGCATCGACATATCTGTCGCTGCCGTCCTTCAGTTTAGTGCCATTCTCGTCGGCATGCTCGTGAATGCAGGGGTTCCGATCCCCGTGGCCATCGTCGTGACCTTAATCGCGTCAGCAGCAATCGGTTGGATCAACGTGACACTGACAAATCTCTTCAACGTGCACCCCTTTATCGTCACGCTTGCAACCCTGCTGACGCTCAGAGGCGTTAACATCGTGATCACCGATGCCGGCACAGTGACCGGTTTCCCCGAGGTGTTCTCCGTCATAGGTCGGGGATACTTCGCAGGCGTCGATCATCTTCGCAATTCGGTGGTCTTGTTTGCCATTCTAGCGGTCGTTATCGGGTATGCGTTGAAGAACCACCGGTTCTTCCAGGAGGCTTACTTCATCGGCGGCAATCGCCGGTCGGCACGCATGTCGGGCATCAAGGTGGAACGATTCCTGATCTTTACCTACGTCTTGAGCGCGGTGCTGGCCGGGGTAGCGGGAATTGTGATATGCTCACAGTACATGGCGGCCAGCATCAGCTTTGGACAGAACGCGGAGCTTCGTACGATCACTGCTGTGGCGGTCGGTGGAGCCAGCTTGAGCGGTGGCACTGGCACGATCCTCGGCACAGTGCTGGGCTGGTTGTTCCTGGCTATGGTCAGGAACGCGTTCAACATGACGGGGGTCAATACCTACTGGCAGGATGTCGTCATCGGGGTGGTCCTGATGATCGCCGTGTTCTTTGGTGAGTACTTGAAGAGGAAGCAGGTGGCGCGCTAGAGGGGGATTCGTATTGACGAAGCAGGACCTGGACGATGTGCGCCGTTTAATGGAGGAGTACCTCACCCTCAGCGAAAGCCAGGAAAACCAGCGACGACTGCGATGTTGGGAGTGGGAGGTATGCGCCCGAGACCAGTGGCATGGTCGCCCTCGTCTCGGCGCCTTCCGACGCGAAGGCGCTGTGCCCATCACGGTGGACTTGCAGCATACATTCTGGCTGCAGCTCTTCTCCCAGGACCTGGCGCAATGCTATCAGGACCCGATCGCCTATCTGCGTTTTCATCTGCAGAAGCGGATTGCAGCGTTCCGCTGCCTGCCTGATGACACGCCGCTGGATCGCGTTATACCGATCTACCTGGGTACCCCTTTCGAGAGCAGCCTGTTTGGGGTACCAGTCCATTTTTTCGCTGACAGGGACCCGATCATTGACCAGCAGGCGGCAGTCGTCGTGCATTCCCCTGGCGATCTGAGCTTGCTGGAGTCGGTGGACTTTTACAAGTCAGGGATGATGCCACTGGCTCACCGGATATATGAAGGAGTGGAGGAGATCGCCGGAGACGCCTTCACCGTTGTCTTCCCGGAATGGATCCGCGGACCGTTCGGCGTGGCTCTATATGCGCGCGGCTATCAGGATTTGCTGGTCGACCTGGTGGGAGACCCTGCTTTCGCCGATGCCGTGCTGGAGCGGGTGACGAAAGCGCGGCAGGCCTGGTTCCTGGCACGCGCCCGACTTCTGGGCCAGCCGGTGCCAACTGGTAGCCTCTTCAACGACGAAGTAGATGCGGGAGTGATCGGTCCACGGCACTATCGGGAACGCATCTTGCCTTTCGAGAACTCACTTGCCCATTTCCACGGCCGCATTTCCTACTGGCATAGCTGTGGCAACTCGGGGCCGATGGCAAGTGATGTCGCAGGGATGGACCGGGTAGACTTGTTCGACGTCAGCGGGTGGACCGACCTGGAGGAGGTATTGTCATCTCTGAAAGGCCAGGCCCCCAGGCTGGAGATCCGTCTTCACCCTGTGAAGGATCTGCAGGACGCATCCCCGGACTGGATGGCGGAGCGGGTGCGCCAGGTAGTCGCACTGTGCCGCCGCCACGATGTGGGTGCGTTCACGATCCGGGTCAGCGGCTTACAGCCGTGGGCCACCGTCAGGGAAGACATCACGCAGGTGCAGCGGTGGATCACCATAGCGCGCGAGGTGACAGCACAGGCTCAGTCCCTCACCACTGCAATAACCAATTCTCTGTCCACCTATGAAGCGAGGTGTGAATGATGGAATATCGTGACCTCGGCCAAACAGGGTTAAAGGTTTCGGTCTTGAGCTTTGGCGCTTCGTCTCTGGGCAGCGTTTTCCGGAACATAGACGAAGCCGAGGGCATACGCACGGTCCACACGGCCATCGACCTCGGCATCAACTTTATCGACGTCTCACCTTACTACGGGCTGACCAAAGCGGAAACGGTCCTCGGCAAGGCGCTAAAGGAGATTCCCCGCGACGCCTACTACCTGGCGACCAAACTGGGGCGCTACAGTGACGCCGAGTTTGATTTTTCGGCCAGCCGCGTCGGGACCAGTGTGGATGAGAGTCTCGCCCGCCTGAATATAGACCATATAGATCTCATCCAATGTCACGACATCGAGTTTGGCTCCCTGGACCAGATTGTGAACGAGACCATACCTGCCATGCGCAAACTTCAAGAACAGGGGAAGGTCCAGTTCATCGGCATCACAGGGTTGCCGCTCAAAATTTTTCGTTACGTACTGGATCGGACGGAGGTGGATACCATCCTCTCCTACTGCCATCATACGCTAAATGATATCTCCTTGAAGACGCTGATCCCTTACCTGAAGGAGAAACAGGTCGGGATCATCAATGCCTCGCCGCTGGGGTTGGGCTTGTTGACCAACAGAGGAGCTCCGGCCTGGCATCCGGCATCAGATGAAATCAAGGAAACCTGCGCGCGAGCATCCGCTCATTGCCGCAGCAAGGGGGTTGACATCGCCCAACTGGCCATCCAGTTTGCCCTGGACAACCCGGATCTCTCCACGACCTTGGTAGGTACGGCCAATCCGGAGCATTTGAGGCAGAACGTGGAATGGCTCGAAACACCTATAAATTATGAATTGCTGGCTGAGGTGCAGGCCATCCTGGCGCCAATCCGCAACGAGACCTGGCTTTACGGCCGACCGGAGAACAACTAGGAGGACAAGTCACTCCCTATTGACCCACCTTGGCACGGAGGAGAAACAGTGATGGTAAGAATTGATACGCACCAACACTTTTGGCGCTATACCCCGTACGATTACGGCTGGATGCTCCCAGGGATGGAAATCCTCCAAAAGGATCACCTGCCCAATGACCTTCTGCCGTTACTCAGAGCGGTTGGCATTGACGGCACGGTAGCGGTCCAGGCTCGTCAGATCCTGAAGGAAACCCGCTGGTTGGTGGAGTTGGCTGACCAGTACCCATTCATCAAGGGGGTGGTCGGCTGGGTGGATTTGCGCAGTCCTCAGCTCCGCGAGCAGTTGGAGCAGTTCTCCCCACACCCCAAGCTGTGTGGCGTTCGCCACGTCGTGCATGACGAACCGGATGACCAGTTTATGCTGCAGGAAGACTTTATCCGCGGCATCGGGATGCTGGCGGAATTTGATTTGACTTATGACCTCTTGCTTTTCCCGAAACACCTGCCTGTGGCCTGCGAACTGGTGAGCATGTTCCCAGAACAGCGCTTCGTTCTGGATCATATCGCCAAGCCATTGATCAAGACTCGGCAGGTATCACCGTGGGACTCAGATCTCCGGCGCCTGGCAGCTTTCCCCAATGTCTACTGCAAGATGTCTGGAATGGTTACTGAGGCCGATTGGAAAGCCTGGAAACCCGCTGATTTTCGCCCGTATCTCGATATCGTCTTCGAGGCTTTTGGCACCAAGCGGACGATGATTGGTTCTGATTGGCCGGTTTGCACGGTAGCGGGACCCTATCCAGAGGTGATGCAGATCGCTCTGGATTACTTGGCTCAGCTTTCAGAAACAGAACAAGCCGACGTTTGGGGAAACAACGCGATACGCTTTTATGGAATTCCGGCCTAGGACCTGACCGATACATCTTGCACGAATGCCGTCGGGCGCGCCCAGTTGGAGCCCGAAGAGGCGATTGACAGGGCCAACGATTATCTGGGATCTAGCCAATCTGCTCCAACATGACCAGCAAGCGGGCATAGGCCTCATCCCACCCAGACTGGCTGACCGGCTCGTAGGTAGCCACGTCAAACGAGTTGCGCACGACCTGCCGCCCCTCCTCCAGCGATCCGATGTGCCCCAGCGCCATCGCCTGC
>Ga0307377_10005950_pt1 | contig 12910 bp, 9 predicted proteins | sample TR3MG_FD_202535 | JGI IMG/M metagenome (GOLD analysis project Ga0307377, IMG submission 202535) | Soil microbial communities from Risofladan, Vaasa, Finland - TR-3 | ecosystem: Environmental > Terrestrial > Soil > Coastal area > Acid sulfate soil | place: Finland: Risofladan, Vaasa | collected... | reverse complement strand
GCCCTTAGAAGCTGTTTCATAGCCTCAGGGTCGCGTCTGTCTCCGCCCCTTGAGGCCTTCCGGGCGGTGCCAGGCGAGGTGCACCGCGTGACAGTGGGCTATGAAACAGCCTCGAGGCTGATCGTGATCGGGCGCTGAGGCCGGAAGAACTCCGCTAAGCGGAAAAGGGGAGACCCCCGCGCCTAGAGGGGGGAATCGACGCGAGGGCCCCGTCTGCGGGTTACGCAGACACTCTTTAATACCACGCCTCGCCCTCAATCAAACCTACCCTCTGTCCTCCCATCGGCGGAAGGCCGCACAGCCCCGTCCGTCGAATTTGCCAGAAGCTCGCCCCATATGCCGGCCCCTCTCACTCTGCCGTCACGCCTCGCCGGCTGCTGCGATATGCGACCCATAACGGAGGAAACCACATGTCGGCGAGTCCGACCTCGGCCGGTTACATAGACATCCTCGTCAAATCCGCCCTCGGCGGCTTGCTCATCGCCCTCCTGCTGTCCCTCGCCCGCCTGAGGCAATACGTCATCACCGGCCTCCTCGTCTCCATCCCCCTCGTATCGCTCTATACCTGGTGGTGGATCGGCCGGGAGCACGGCGCCCCGGCGCTTCGCCTCTCCGTGCGCGCAGCCATGTGGAGCGCCATCCCCTGGGTCATCTACCTCGGCGTCGTCTATCTGCTCGCCGGCCGCGTCCCATTGTGGCTCGCACTCGCCGCCGGTGTCCTCGCCTGGATGGTCATTGCAGCGGTCTTCGCCTTCGCCCTGCAAACCCGCTCCTGAATCCCCGCCTCGCAAACAAGCCGGGCGCCGCTCTACGCACGCGGCGCCGCCATCAGCATGCTATAATGAGCCCGCGCCGGAGTGGCGGAACTGGCAGACGCACGGGACTTAAAATCCCGGGCCGCGAAAGCGGCGTGTGGGTTCAACCCCCACCTCCGGCACCACCCGCTGGAAGCCCCGCCCGAAGTCTTCTCGACCAGACCATCCCCTTTCGGGCGTGACGCCGACTACGGCGCAACCCTGCAGCGACACGAACGACGCGCTCGCCACGGACACGCCCGCACAAACGACTCCGTCGGGCAACATGTAGACTTGGGAGAATCGAACCGTAAGGGGGACTTGCCAGACAGCCGAACTATGCTAGAATGGTCAGGAAAACGAGAGCCCGGAATATCTACTGAGAATGAGGTCCGGCCCCGGTGCTCAGCTCATCAGGAAAGCGCCCACTCAGCACGATTCACCGGGGCCGGACGCCACCTCTAGAGTACCCAGTTACCACCACAAGTGCAACCTCTGTTCCGGTATGTGAACGCTCCTAGTCCCGTCTTCCCCGGCCATCGTGCTACCGTACAGTGCGCCCGCCGCCGAGAACATGCGCCACCGCCCGCGCGCCGACCCGAAGTTGTTTCACCCACATCTCGATTCGCTGCTCGGAAAGCTCAGAGACAAGCGGAACGACCGACAGAGCCCCTATCACCTCGCCGTTCCGGTCCCGCACCGGCACCGCGACATCGCCGACCTCGCGAAGAAATTCGCCCCTGCTCACTGCATGCCCAGCCTCACGCACTCTTCTGAGTTCCTCCGCAAGCTGCTCCGGTGAGGTGATCGTATGCTCTGTCGCGGCTGCGAGCCCACCCCGGACATAGGCAGCGAGCTCCGACTCGGACTGGGCCGCCAGCAGGCACTTCCCCGCAGCCACTGTGTGAAGCATGGGGAACAACGCCGGCTCGGGATGGACGGCAAGCGCGCGGCGAGGGAGTGCGTAGGCCGAGAGTACGGCTTTCCGTCTGCTCGAGTCGGAATACACGAGGAAGATGCTGGCGCCTGCCGAGTGCGCGATCTGCTCCAGCAGCAGTGCGAGGAGCTTGTCCGCCGAAGCAGCCCGCTGCAGAATCGGAGCCAGGCGCAGCCAGAGGATCGGGTCTATGTGATAGTTCCCCGTTACACGGTCTTTGCGGACCATCTGCTCGGCCGCCAGCGACTGCAAGAGCCGGTATGTCGTGACTCTGCTCAGGCCTCGTCGACGTGCCAGTTCCGCCACCGACTCGCCCTCGCGCAGATCCCACAGCGTCGCCATCAGCCGGAATGCACGGCCGACCGACCGTGTTAGCTCACGACTTGCAGAAGCGGAAGTGGCAAGCTCTCCCGCGTTCTCCGCAGGCGGGGCGGGCGCCCCCGGCTCGGCCTCCTCCATGTAGCCCCGAAACGACTCGTAGCTCAACAAGGAGGAGATCCTCTCCGCGGCTTCGCGCAGGGGCGGCACGCGCGTCCTCAGGTAGCCTTCGTCCAACTCGGCCCCCACGCAGACCAACGATAGCCCGCCAATAGCCCCTTCATCCTGGATTCGTAGGGGCACTGAAACACCCGTGGAGACGACGATGGCCTCCCTTCGGTTCAGAGCGTAGCTCTGTCGTCGCACCGCCGCCAGTTCCTCCCGCAGGCGACTGGCGGACCCTTCCGTATCCGGAGTGACTCTCTCCAGCCTCGCCGCGATGTACTCCTGCAGCTCCTCCTCAGACATGTGTGCCAGGTAGCACTTGCCGCCCGCAGTGGCATGCAGCGGGATCGCTCCGCTATGGCGCGGGTCAACGTGGACCGGCACGCACGGCAGCCCATAGGCGGGCACCTCGGTCCGCCGCCGGTTCTCATCGGGCATGACGATGATAGCGGTCGCTCTCTCCGCGCGAGCTGTCTGGTCCAGGATGCCTTGCGTATCCGATATCAAGGCGAGGGCGGGCCGGATGAACGGGCTTACACGAAACCAGAAAGTGGCGTCCGCCGCGTAGGCGCCGCTGCCTTCCTTGCGTGAGACCATTCCCAAGGCGACGAGGGTGCGCAGCAGACGCAGGGCCGTCGTCTTATGGAGTCCCTGCTCGCGGCAGATCTCCGCAAGCCCCTTGCCCTGGGGTGACCGGTGTACGGCACGCAGCACTCGCAGGGCTCGCACGACGGACTTGATGACGGGCCCTCTTGCAGCACCTTCCTTCCCGTCTGCTGTGGAAACTCTTCTGGCCAAGGTCGATAGCACTCGGGTGCAGTTGCTCTGCGTCAGGACTTGCTTTCGGGCAGGCTGGGCGCGCGCCTGCCGCCCATCGCGCGCCCAGCGGTCTCTGCTGGGCGCGCTCGGCTTAGAACCGCTATCAGAACCGCCGGCCCCGGCCTCTGCTGGTACATGGGCGGTTCTGATAGCGGAGCGCAAGCGGTTCTGATAGACGCTCTTCCGCCACCGAATCCCCCGTTCGGGAGCTACAACCGAGACAGCGCCCGCTCCAGCAGCCGCTGGTGCCCCTCCTCATCTCGCCGCATATCCTCAAACGCCTTCTTCAGCTTCGGATCGTCTGTCGCCTCGATCGCCCGGGTCCACAGCTCGATCGCCTCCCGCTCCCCCTCCACGTGCGCCTCCAGAATCTCCTTCACCCCGCGTCGCGGCTTGAGCCGCGGCAGATCCGCATTCGGCTCCCCGCCCAGCGCGTAGATCATCTGCGCCGATTTCTCCGCATGCTCCAGCTCCACATCCGCAATCAGCTTGAGCTGTCGCTTCAGCTCCTCATCCTCCACCTGAGCCATGTGCTGCGGCAGAAGCCACAGCGCCCCATACTCGGCCCCCAGCGCCGCATTCAAAGCCTTCAGCAGCTGCTCTCGCTTCTCCTCAGCCACGCGTCGCCTCCTTCTCCCTCTCTCCCATCTTACCCGACCACCGGCGGCTCTCCTGTCTGCCTTGGGGTCCAGAAGCTGTTTCATAACGCGCCGAGGCGGGTTATGAAACAGCAGCACAAGCCGCCAGGCTCCAGCAGGCGTATTTCATGCCAGCGTCTCCAGCGGACAGCCGGGCGAGTGAGGGTTATGAAATGCGCTCCACATGTCCGTGCCCCGCCCTCCACCAGCCACAGGAGTTCCATCCCGCTCGGTCGAAATACAACACCTACGGTGCTGGTTCCCTCCCCAGCGGCTCCGATAGGCCTCCATTATGGAGCTCGCACCGGGGACCGCGTCGCGGACCCAAGTCCCATAGGAAATTCGAAGTGTGAGGCAATCATGACCACCTTCAGGCGAACTGCGCTGCTCATAGGACTCCTCGTCGCAGGTTCTCTCCTCGCCGGCTGTCCCGGCATGCCCGGCATGCCGGGAGGCGGCCAATCGCAGCAGAACATGCCGCCGGGAGTGCTCCCACCTCCGGGCCTCGAGAGCGGCGGCGCCAGAACCCTCATGGGCACGACCATCACCGCTCCCGACAACGCCTACCTGCTCGTGTCTCTCGACCGCGTGGGGTCCGAACCCTCCGCCCCCGTCGAGTGGCAGACCTGTCGCCGCGTCACCCCGCTCGAAAGATGTCTCCTGCTCGAAGGGATCAACTACGACGGCCGCGCCGAGGGCGGCCCGAAGGACGTGAACCTGATCATCCCCTACGAGCAGTTGCGCCGCTTCGAGTGGAAGTACGAGGCCCGGCCCGCGCCCCCGGCAGGCGAAAGCGCCGAGGGCGAGCAGCCCGCGCCCAAGGAAAAGAAGGGCTCCGAATAGGAGCCTGTCCCACGGAAAGCAAGCGGCGCGCTCGCCAGAGCGCGCCGCTTATCCATCAGTCAGTCCATCCGGGAGCCGGCGAACCCGCTACTCCGGATAGAGCCGCTTGATCTCCTGTTCCACGACAGTGACGACGTCCGCCGAGTTGTACGACGCCCGGGGCGAGTTCGGCCGGTGCCACAAGGCCACCTTCCGCTCCCCCTCCGGCCCCGCCAGCGTGAACTCATAGCGGTTGTTCACCAGAATCGTGGCACAGCTCAGACCCTCTCGCTGTGTCTCCGCGCGGCCGGCCGGGCTCCCCATGTCGAAGAGCTGCACGCGGACTCGCTTCGGCTCTCGTTCGGCCAGCGCCTTGAGCAGGTTCGCCGTCTCTCTGTGGCACTCGGGACGCAGTGGCGCGCACATCTTCACGAGGATCTTCGCCTCCGGCGAGCCGAGATCGGCCACCGCGCCTTCGCTCGGGCGGATAAGCTCGCCCCTCCCGCGCACCTCGGGGGTCTCCTCCGCCACCCAGAGGAGTGCTTTCCCTTTGGCGGCGGCCTCCGCCGATATCCTCGCCTGAACCTGATAGCCCACTCTCGGCGCCCTCGCGCGCGGCGATGCGGGCGCTGGATATTCGAGCTCGATCATCTGCCCTACCTTCGGCTGCCCTCCGCTGGTGACCTCATCGATCCGAAGCGTGCCCGACCACCGGGCGACCTCACCCGCGTCGTACATCTTCTCGGCCGCCAGCAGCACCCCCACCACCTCGGCCCGATACATGCTCTGGGCCGAGCTTGCAGCCTTCACCGCTACCTCAGCACCGTTCACCGCCAGACCGAGAATGCAGCAAGCGAAGGCGCTCGCGACCATGACCAACCATCTCATCTCCTACACCCTCCTCGTGCAAGCAATCGTAGCACGCGCCATCCCCGGCGGTCAACGCGTCCAGCGCCACCGGTCGCCCGGCACGCCCGTCGGGTCCGCCCGGCCCTTTATGCTATAATCCCTTCGCCTTATGCACCAAGACCTACACAGCACCGATTCGCTCCTCTCGCTGCGCGACCTCACCTTCACCTATCGCGACGCGGACCGCCCCGCGCTCGACGGCATCTCCTTCGACCTCTCCCCCGGCGACCTCCTGGTCGTCATGGGAGCCAGCGGCGCCGGGAAATCCACCCTCTGCCGCTGCCTCAACGGCATCATCCCTCACTTTCTGAGAGGCACGTTGGACGGCACGGCGCTGGTGGCCGGGCGCGACACCCGCCATATGCCCGTATCCGAGTGCGCCCGCCACGTCGGCCTCGTCTTCCAGGACTTCGAGTCCCAGCTCTTCGCCACCAACGTCGAGCTCGAGACCGCCTTTGGCGCCCAGAGCCTCGGCCTCCCGCGAGCGGAGATAGCCGCACGCGTTAGACACCTGATGCACCTGGTCGGCCTCTCCCACCTCACCCGCCGCGCCCCCGCCTCCCTCTCCGGCGGCGAGAAGCAGCGCCTCGCCATCGCCGCCTCCCTCGCCGCCAGCCCCGCGCTTCTCGTCCTCGACGAGGCCACCAGCGACCTCGATCCCGTCGGCAAGATGAGCGTCTTCCAGCTCGCCCGCGAACTGTCCAACGATCCCGCCGGCCGCGCCGTCATCTTCGCCCATCACGACGCCGAGGAGGCCGCTCATGCCACCCACGTCCTCCTGCTCTCCCACGGGAAGCCCGTCGCCTTCGGCGCCCCGGGCCAGGTGCTCGTCGACGTGGACTTGCTCTCCAGCAACGGCGTCGCTCCACTCGCCGTCACTGCCGCCTTCGCCGCGCTCGGACTCGACGACAGACCCCTCGACGAAGAAGATGCCGTCGAGCATCTCTTCAAACGGGACATGCGAATCAGCGGCGAAGCAGTCGGCCGATGGTCGGATGGCGACGCCTCGCGCGCCTCCACCTATGGGAAACCCGTCATCGAGGTCCGCCAACTGACATATGCCTACGGCGAGGGCGACCCTGCTGTCCGCGATGTCGATCTCTCCATCCGCCGCGGCGAATACATCGCCATACTCGGCCAGAACGGCTCCGGCAAGACCACCTTGGTGAAGCACTTCAACGGCCTGCTTCGCCCGTCCGGAGGGGAGGTCCTCATTGCGGGCGAGCCCGCGCGGGGCCAATCGCTCCGAGCGCTCGCCGCCCGCGTCGGCTACGTCTTCCAGAACCCGGACAGCCAGATCTTCGCCGCCACCGTCTTCGACGAGGTCGCCTTCGGCCCGCGCAACTTCGGGCTGGACGACGACGACGTCCGCACCCGAGTGGCCGAGTCGCTCGACGCCGTCGACTTCACGGGCCGAGAGGCCGAAGACCCCTTCTCCCTGACGAAGGGGGAGCGCCAGCGGGTCGCCGTCGCCTCCGTCCTGGCGGGCCGCCCCGACGTCCTCATCTTCGACGAACCCACCACCGGCCTCGACGACCGCGAGTCCCGCGCCATGATGGCCCTCATCGACGACCTCAACCGGCGCGGCCACACCATCGTCCTCGTGACCCATGCCATGTGGTCGGCGGCCGAGTACGCTCATCGCGTCATCGTCATGAAAGAGGGAAGGATACTCCTCGACGCCCCCACCCGATCCGCCTTCAGCCGGGACGACGTCCTCCGCCGGGCCGCCATCATCCCGCCTCAGATCGTCCGCTTCTCCCGCCGCCTCGGCGGCACCGCTCTCACCCTCCCCCAGCTCGTAGAGGCCCTGCGCTCGAGCTAATCGGCCACGCTCGCCTTATCCGCCGCCGCCGCCCGCGCCGTTTCCCGCTCCCTCTCCGCCAGCCGCTCCAGCAGTCCGCCTTCCTCGACATATCGCCGAATGCCGCTCGCGATCCCCCGCGCCGCCCGCTCGCGAGTCTCCTCCATCGCCAGCACCGCCTCGTCCACCGGATGGCTCAGGTACCCCACCTCGACCAGCACCGACGGCATCTCCGTGTACGAAAGCACGATGATCGACTTCGGGTGCCGTATCACCCCCCCGTCCGGAAGCCCCACGGCCTTCACCAGCTCCCGCTGCATGACGTGTGCGAAAGCGAAGCTGTCGGGCTTCCGGTAGTACGTCTCCGTCCCCCGGTGCTCCATCGGATTGCTTCGGCGCGCGTTCGCATGCACGGACACAAACAGGTCCGCCCCCATCTCGTTGGCGATCTTGCACCGTGTCAGCAGCTCCACCCGCTGCTCCTCTCGATTGCCTCGCCGCCACGGGCGGACGGGGTTGTCGTCCACGCGCGTCAGGCGCGCATCCACTCCCATCGCCTTTAGGTGGCCGTAGACGCGGCGCGCGATGTCCAGGTTGAGCGGCTTCTCCTGCAACCCGGATCGGCCGATCGCCCCGGTGTCGTGCCCCCCATGCCCCGCGTCGATTACCACCTTCAGCTCCGCCAGCTCGAACTGGCCCAGCAGGATCCGGACCTCCCCCTCCGCCGCCACCACCCCATGTCCCGTCGCCCTCTTCAGGGCGATGACCACCCGCTCCGTCCCCGGTCGCCCCGGCGCCGGCTCGATGGATACCGACTCCACCACTGGATCGACGACCTCCGGCATCGGCCCACGTATCTGGTTCTGGGCGTTGGCGATATCGACGCCGATAGTCATCGGGTCGTACATGTTCACCGACGTGCAATAGGCCGTCCCGAATACCGCCAGCTTCACCGCCGCCACCCGCGGCGACATCCGCTCGAACCTCAGGCCGGTCACGACCAGCGGCGAGACGTCCGGCGGCACCTCTGCCGCCTCCGGCAGCGGGAAGTCGATCTGCAACATGCACGCATCCTCGCTCTCCCGAATGCGGCACTGCCGGCGCTCCGTCAGCTCCACGACCACGCGCGTCACCTCCCCCGCCGGCTCCGGCGCGATGCTGTGCTGGTGAATCCGCGCGCTCTTCAGATAGCTCCCCTCGATCCCGAAGGCGGAGGGAATCTGGGCGAGGTCCATGTCGAGAAGATCGACGAAAAACCGCGGCGGGTCGCTCAGGTCACCGATCCGGTACGTTATCGGCGCCTCCGCCCCCACCGTCAGCCGGTACCGGTCGTGCAGCGTCTTCAGATCGAACTTCCGCACCCACGGGTAGATGGACACGGTCCGGGATGGCTCCTCCCAGCGCACGGCGCACCCCAGCAGCGATCCCGCCGCCCGCGCCGGCAGAAGCATCCGCCCCCTCACCTCCCGCGGCGGCCCCGGCATCTCCCGCAGCACTCCGTCCCGCGTCCCCTCCGGCCGCTTCCGATACACCACCACCTCGTGTCCGCTCGCCGTCCTGATCTGCACGGCTTCGGCCGTCACCTCGTGGGAGGCCCCGAGATACTCCAGGCCGTCGAGCAACGGCACATACACCTCATCGCCGACCACTTCGAACTTAACCGGCGATCTCATGCGGTGGCCCCTCACCAACAATGTGTCCCCCCACGCCGTCGAAACGCAGCCCACCGCCAGCAGCGCCCACACTGTGATTCTTGCGGCCATCCTCACCTGCATACCAAATCCCCGATTAACGCCAGGAAACGCGAGTATAGCACCGCCCTCGCCGCCCTCGCAACGAGCACGGGCTTTGTCGTTCTTGTCCTTACCACGTCCCACCCGCGCCACCCAACATCCAGGCAAGCCCCCGCCCTCCGGCGAATCGCCGGAACCATCTGCGCGACTTGCGGGTCTAACAGCTGAATGCCCACAAAGGGGGATGACCCGACATGAAACGCTCCGCCGTCTCGTTCCTCGCCGTCCTCTGCCTTGCCGCGCTCGGCGCGGCCGCCCTTGCCGATCCCGGCAAACCCGCGCCCGTCCAAACGCGCCTCAAGCGCGTCGCCCTCTTCAAGAACGGCTTCGGCTTCTTCGTCCGCGAAGGAACCCTCGCCGAAGACCACCGCGCCGCCCTCGTCGGCCCCTTCGCGGTCCCTTCCCACGGCACCTTCTGGGTCACCGCCCCGAGTCGATCGGGGTTCCTCGGCGCCGTCGCCCGGAAGGCCACCGGAACGGAAGAGATCGCCGCCAGAGACCTCGTCGAGCTCCTGCGCGGCAACGTCGGCCGCACCCTTGCCATCTGGCTCAGCAACGATCCCGACTCCACCCTCGAAGGAAAGCTCCTCGCCTTCGCCCCGGACCGCCCCCAGTGGCGGCCCGAACCGTACGCAATCGGCGGCGGGCAGCCCTCCGACCTCATCCCGCCGCCCGGCCCCGGCAACTTCGCCCTCATCCAAACCGATGACGGCATCGTCGCCATCAACCCCTACCGCATTGCCCGCATCGACTTCCCCGAGGGCGAGCCCTCCACAGCCTTTCCGCGGTCGGTGGAACGGGTCGAGCTGGAGGCATCCTTCTCCAGTCCCAGCGCGGGCGACTGGCTCTCCGTCAGCTACCTCGCGCGAGGCATCACCTGGGCCCCCGGCTACCTCATCGACATTACAGAGCCCAAGCAGGCCCGCCTCACGGCGAAGGCGCTCATCATCAATGAAGCCGAGGATCTCGCCAAGACGCACGTCGATCTCATTACCGGCTTCCCCAACCTTGAGTTCGCCAATGTTGCCAGCCCCATAAGCATGAAGCAAGACCTGGCCCAGTTCCTCCAGTCCCTTGCCAGTGGTGTCAGTCGCGCCGACCTCGGCTCCGTCGTCACCCAGAACGTCGCCTTCATGTCGGGGGAGATGCGCGGCGGCTCTTCGCCGGTGCCCGACTACGGTGACGCAGCCGCCGGCCAGGCCGCCGCCGACCTCTTCTTCTATCCCATCGAGAGCGTTACGCTCGGGCGCGGCGAGACCGGCTACTACCCGCTCTTCTCCTCAAGCGTCCCCTACTCCGAGTTCTACGAGTGGAAGATTCCCGACGCCATCGGCGCCGAGGGACGCTACCGACCCCAGCGCGGCGACCAGCCCGAGCAGCCCGAGATCGTCTGGCACAGTGTGCGCATGACGAACCAGACCACCATGCCATGGACCACCGCTCCCGCCCAGCTCATGAAAGACGGTCAGATCATCGGCCAGGACACGCTTCACTACACCGCCCCCAAGGCCGAAACGGTCGTCAAGATCACGCACGCCGTCGGCGTCAAGGCCGAGCAGACCGAGATCGAGACGAGCCGGGAGCGCGACGCCGTCCGGCTCTACGGCGACCACTTCGACCGGGTCACCATCGAGGGCACCCTGCGCATTACGAACTTCAAGGCCGAGCCGATCTCCATAGAGATCACCAAGACGCTGTCCGGCGAGGTCGAGAAGACCGCCCCGAAGGCCGAAGACACCACCCTCGCCCGCGGCCTCAAGGCCATGAACCCAGCCCACGACCTCACCTGGAAGCTCGACTTGAAGCCCGGCCAAAGCCGCGAGATCACCTACACCTACGTCGCGCTCATCCGCAGGTAGCGACACCCGATCCTCGCCGCGCGGGCGGCTCGCTCCACATCAGAGCGCGCCGCCCGCTTGTTGCTTCGGTAGCTTGTGGCTAGGCCGCCAAGGAGACTTATAGGGTTTCTTGCATTATGGTTAGGAGCACCCATAATGCAAGAAACCCTACAGCGCACGGCGTGAGGCTCACACAGCAGATTCTCCTGCATTACGGTTGTAACAGTAATGCAAGAGAATCCGTAGAGCGTCTATCAAAACCGCTTGCGCTCCCCCGTCAGAGCCGCTCATGTACCAGCAGAGGCCGGGGCCGGCGGTTTTGATAGCGGTTCTGAGGTCATGAAACAGCAGCCCATGCCGCCAGGCTCCAGCAAGCGCATTTCATGCCAGCGTCTCCAGCGGACAGCCAGGCGAGTGACGGTTATGAAATGCGCTCTGGCCATTCCCCAGGGTCATTGCATTATCTGGCTGTGACTGCTCCCTTCGCAATGGGCGGATGGTCGTCATCCGCAGGAGGCACATTCCTGTGCCGAAATCTGTCATTCGAGACGCCTACCGCGGCCGATCGCGGCAAGAATGACGCTCCTACGAGTGCTTCCTCCGTCGCTTCACGATAATGCAATGACCCTGAGCCATTCCCGCCGCCTCCTTCCCAAGCGCCCCGACTTCGCCTATAATCTGGGAGCCGTCTTGGGACGGCCGGATACCACATCAGCAAGGAGTGAGCGCTATCGTGCGTCGTCGCCTGTCGAAAAGAGAGAAGCGTCTCATCCTCGTCCTCGCCCTCTTATCCGTGCTTGCCGTCGCCGGGCTCTCCATGGCTCCCAAGCAGTCTCTCACCTTCGAGGACGTCCTGGCCTACTACGTGAACGCGTTTGGGGGTGCCGACCAGATCACTATCCGGCCCGCAGAGGGCGACGCCCAGCCCGTGACCCTCACCCGCGGCGAGGCCGTGCAGCTCTTCAGCCATCTCTCGACGTTGGCCCGGTACGGCCGTTGGTCTTCGTCGCCCTCGCCGTACCCACCCAAGTGGATCCTCGACGTGACGCTCCAGGACGGGTCCCGGATCAAGAACATCAGCGTCGGCCATCACCTCGACGCCCCCAAACAGCCTATGCGCGGTCAGATTTGGCTGATTCCGGGCAGGCCGGGCGAAAGGGAGCTCACCCCGGTCATGGCCGACGCCATCGACAGGTATCTGAACCCGGACGAAGGCGAAAAGGAACAGCCGGAAGAGAAGGGCGAGAGCCAGTAGGTCGGGCCGCCGTCTTCGGCCGGGCCCTTGTCCTCTCTCTTCCCAGCGAGAGCGCATTTCATAGCCCTCACTCGCCGGGCTGTCCGCTGGAGACGCTGGCATGAAATGCGCCTGCTGGAGCCTGGAGGTTTCTGGTGCTGTTTCATAACCCGCCTGGGCGGGTTATGAAACAGCTTCTAGAGAAGCCGGAAGTCCGGAACGTCCACCGGCGCCCCGCCCTGCTTCACCGACACCTCCGACAGCAGCCCCGGCACTGTGAAGTCCAGCGCCCGGTACACATCGATGGGCGGCTCCGCGTCGTTCAGAACGCAGTCCACGAAGGCGCGCAGCACGTGGTAGTCGCTTCCCCCGTACACCTCCCCCTTCTCCGCCGGCGCCCCCTCCCAGTACCTCGGCAGATACTCCTGCTCGAAGTCGGACAGAGGCCGCCATTCCTTCCCCCTCCGGTCCGCCCCCGCGCCCGCCAGGTACACGCGGTGCGTGTCCCCCACATGTCGCGGCGCCTCATATACCCCCGTCGTTCCCTGGAGCGCCGCGTAGTTGTTCGTGCTCGGCCTCGGCGACATGGTATCCTGCCGGATCTTCACCAGCCCGCCCTTCGACGTCGTGCACAGCATGATGCCGGTATCGTCCACACACCTCGATGGCTCCACGTGCGCCCCCGTCCCCAGGCAGCTCACCGTCACCGCGCGGTCGTCCATCCAGTTCAACACCGTCCCCAGCGGGTGCGTGATATACGTCCCCCCCCGCCGCCCGGACAACCCCTCGTCCGGCCCCCCCCCCGGGGGGCGCCCCCCCCCGGGCGCGGGGACCGAAAC
>Ga0307377_10005948_pt1 | contig 12913 bp, 8 predicted proteins | sample TR3MG_FD_202535 | JGI IMG/M metagenome (GOLD analysis project Ga0307377, IMG submission 202535) | Soil microbial communities from Risofladan, Vaasa, Finland - TR-3 | ecosystem: Environmental > Terrestrial > Soil > Coastal area > Acid sulfate soil | place: Finland: Risofladan, Vaasa | collected... | reverse complement strand
AGCAGTAAATTCAGCAGAAGAGGACCTCTTATGTGCTGAGATTATAGAAGCAGGATTAATGAATAAAAAAGGGAATTATGAAAGAAAAGTCTTTGATCTTAAAAACAGTTCCGGACAGCGTTTTTTTAACCCTAAAAATTTATCTTTCTCTCCGCCTACTGATTTTTTCCTTTGCACAATGTTGAACAGATTCAGTTTTGTACTGAAAGCTGAAACAAGATTAGATGGAAATATTGAATTAATGAAGGTTGATGTGTAACTCTAAATAGGTACTCTGGGGGTAATATATGTATGCGAACAGTGTTAAATCCTTTTTTTTTATATCTCCCTTCGAAATTCTACTGCCTTCAGCCAGAAATAATAATTACTAAAAAATCGGTAGAATATTCTTCCGCCTGTGAATTTCGCGGAATGTGCAAAACATACTTATTTTGTAGAATTCAAATAATCTGAGGGATATCCTGCTGGAATCAAGTTTTATCTCCATACGATCTCTGTAAATAATAAAGATCTTAGCTAATATTCGTGTTAATCTGAAAAAACGAAGTCTATTATATATTTTAAGTATTCTTACTGTCTCTGAAAATGATTTTTTATCAGTAGCACTATCGTAAAGCTTACTGAGATTTTCTATCCCAAACTTTGTTTTACTGAGAAAATCCTTGTTCGATTCAAGTCCTTCGTGCATAAGAGCATTATCGATATGAAGTATATCAATTCCTGCTTTTTTCAACTGGTAAGCCAAAAGTGTATCTTCGTGACCATATTTTTTTAACTCCTCATTGAAACGAATTTTAGAAAAAACTGATTTATCAATAAGTACATTAAATGTTGTAAAGCTTGCATGCGGTCGTTTATTTCTTTCAGATGCCTTAATTTGTTCTTTCATTTTTCCATATTTCCATCTGAGGAGTTTGTCAGGATCTCCCGGAGCACTGTCCTTGTACAAAATTCCACCGCATATAACTCTTGAAACAGCCATCATTGGGATCCATTTTAAAATATAAGCTTCAGCTGTACCTGGTAACATTGCATCAGCATCGATAAAGAGCAAAAAATCACCCTTTGCTTCAAGCGCAAGCTTGTTTCTGATTGCTGCTCTGCCAATATTAATATCTGAAACTATAACCTTAACTTCTTTTGCTTCAAGCGACTGGTATTTGGTCCTGAATTCAGGCGATGATCCATCATCACCGATAAGTATTTCACATAACTCAGGAACTTTTTCCATAGCACTTTTCATACTGTGAACAAAAGCAACAATATCATAATCGAATACAGGAATAAGTAGTGAAATAGTCATCTCTCTGCCCAATATTTAAGTACCAAATGTACAATATTTTCATTATACTTTAACTTTAATGATCCCAAAGATTACACATATGAAAAAAGTTACTCATTTATTGTATTTGAAAACATTTTGGTTTGTAAATATTTACCGGACAAGCTTTGGCAAAGAATTTGTAATGGCTACTTTTGCATTTCTTGTTTATAATCTGAAGAATAAATGAAAAGCATTTTTTATATTCTATTACTGTCACTGATATCAATCACATCATTCAGCCAAAACAGAAGTGGTTACGAAATTGATATTACTATACACGGACTTGAGGATTCATCTATCTATTTTGCGTACCACCTTGGGGATAAACAATATATTAAAGATACTATTAAGCTAAATCCTCTTGGCAAGGGTAAGTTAATTGGACAGGAATCTTTGCCTCAAGGTATATATATGATTGTGCTTCCGGGTAGAAATTATTTCGAAATTCTGATTTCTGATGATCAGTACTTTACCTTGAATTGTTCATATAAAGATTATTACAATACACTGAAATTTACAGGATCTGCTGAGAATTCATCATTTATTGAATACCAGAAAGAATGGGTAAGAATGCAACAAGTGGCCGGAGCAATAGTAAAGAGGATTCAAAATAACAAGCAAAATAGTGATTCTCTGAAAATTCTTACCGCAGCCCAGAAGTCACAGGAAAATGATATGAAATTGTACCTCAAAAAGGTTATTTATTCTAATGATGGAAATTTGCTTTCAACACTTGTAAAAGCATTGCTTCCTATTGAAGTACCTGAATTTACTATTCCTCCGGGGGTAAGAAATCCTGATTCTATCAGATGGGTTTGGAATTACAATTATAATAAGGATCATTTTTTTGACAATATTGACTTAACGGATGAAAGATTACTACGAACACCTATATTATATGCCAGGCTTAATGCATTCTTTACAAATGTTGTTCTGCAATCACCCGATTCAATTAATAAAGAAATTGACAGAATAATTGACAGAAGCAGCAAAAATTATAAGGTATTTCAATTCATTTCTGTATATCTCTTTAACCATTTCAGAGAGAGTGAAATCATGGGTCATGATGCAGTAATGGTGAAGCTGGCTGATGATATCTATCTTTCTGGAAAAGCAGATTGGGTTTCAAAAGAATTCAAAGATGACCTCCGTAAACAAGTTGAACTGATACGACCTAATCTGATTGGTAAAAAGGGAGAAAATCTTATTATGGACTCCTACAAAGGTATTTTTGTATCGTTATATGATATAGATAAAGATTTTACAATTCTATATTTTTGGGAGCCTGATTGTGGTCATTGCAAAGAAGCCACTCCTAAATTAAGGGATTATTATGAAAAAGCAAAAGATGAAAATATTGAAGTTTTTGGAGTATGTACCACGTCAGATAAAACAAAATGGACTAAGTATATTCAGGATAATAAGCTAAATTGGATAAATGGCTGGGATCCTGAGAGAATATCTCATTTCGACTACTTTTATAATGTACAATCAACACCCATGGTTTATATTCTTGATAAGGACAAAAAAATAATTGCAAAAAAGATTTCAGTGGAAGATATTGGATCTTTTATAGATAATTATCGAAAATTCTTCAACTAGAACAGGATTCTTTCTGGCTCAAATATCTGATTAATTCATAAAGAGAAACGAATTCACAATCTGCTTCATTTTTGGAAAGGCGCCATTTTTTATTACTTTCCGATGGAACAGTAATATAAGGAATTGTTTTCTTTGACGATACTGAAAACCCTGCTCTAATAATCGCTTTTTCAGTCCAGTGTCTTAAAAATCCATCTCCCGATACGAATATATCTCCTTTACTCTCACTCATGAATTTAAAAGTACCTTGCTCTGGATTAAATTGAAGATTCGAATCGTCGAAAATATGATCAAAAGCCCCTTTTATCATTAAGTCCTCAGGTGCTCCCTCGATTAGGTTATTATTAATTATTAACCAGATTTTATCTGACTGACTAATAGCCATCTGGAGATCATGAGTTGAGAATATTATTGTTTTATCATTATCATGTGAGAGAGTATGCATCAAATGAAGAATTTCATATTTTGCTCCAATATCCAGGAAGGCAGTAGGTTCATCCATAACCATTATACTTGTATCTTGTGCAAATATTCTGGCAATCATCGCACGCTGACGTTCCCCATCAGAGAGTTCAGAGACAAATCTATTACGAAGAGAGGACAATCCAGTCTTCTCAATAGAATCCATTATTATTTCATGATTTTTAGAATCAATTTTGCCCAACCAATTTGTATGGGGATAACGTCCAAGGGCAACAAGATCATATACGCTCATATTAATCACCTTCACAATTTCAGTAGAAATATATCCAACTTTTTGTGCAAGCCCCATTCGAGAATAATCACTTATTCTTTTTCCTCCATATAAGATTTCACCACCAAATGAAGTCTGCAATCCTGTTATTGTTTTTAAGAGAGTGCTTTTGCCGATACCATTTCTTCCAATAAGCGCTATAAGTTCTCCTTTCAAAGCAGAGGCAGACAAAGGTGAAAGAAGAACATTTACATGCTTTCCTGAAACATACCCAATCTCCAGTGAATCAATGGTTAATATATCATCCTTCTCCTTTTCCATCAAAACATCTCTGAATATTTCCTTTTATGCAAGATCACCCAAATTACTACCGGGATACCTATCAATGATGTCACAGCGTTTACAGGAAGAACACTTTCATATCCCGGGAGCTGAGATATTATATCACTGGCGAGCATTACTGCTCCACCTACAAGTATTGTCCCGGGAATTAATATTTTATGGTCGGATGTCTTAAACAAAATTCTTACAATATGCGGTACTGCTATTCCAATAAAACCTATTGGCCCGCAAAAAGCTGTCACACTTCCTGCAAGAATACTTGTGCATGCAAATATAACTACTCTTGCAAACCTTATATTAAGGCCAATACTACTCGCATAATTTTCACCTATTAACAATGCATTTAACATTTTTACAGATGCAAGACTTAAAATCATCCCAAATGAAACACAAATAAGTAAAACGTTAAGTTGACTGGTAGTAAGATTGCCTAAACTACCCATTGTCCATATTACATATGCTTTCAACATTGTTTCATTACTAAAATATTGCATAATTGTAACAATTGCAGAGATCCCGCTTGAGAGCATAATTCCAAGGATCAGTATGGTCATTATATCTTTCACCTTTGAAGAGATGAACATAATAATTAACATAACCATGCCGGCACCAGCCCAGGATGCAGCAATGAGAATCCAGTTTCCAATACCTGACAAATTATCAGGGGATATTTTTAAAGAAGAGCCCAAAATAATAAAGGCAACACCTAAACTTGCTCCTGAACTTATTCCAAGCACATATGGACCTGCCATAGGATTCCTGAAAACAGTCTGCATCTGCAAGCCACTTAATGATAATGCTATGCCAACCACCAGAGCAGTAATTGCTTTAGGTAATCTGAATTTTAAAACTATAGTTTCTAAATTGCTGCCGGTATTTGTAAATAACGTTTTAATGACATCAGATGCCTTAATACTGACAGATCCAAAGAATATATCAAGGATCATAAATGAGAGTATCAGAATTATAAGACTAATGAAAATCAGACTGTGTTTTTTACCGGAGTATGTATTATTTTCAGCCACTATATCGTGCCAATTGCCAACAGGATTATTTTCAGTAAATCTTACTGTAGAAGAATAATTCATGATCATTAAATATTCCGGGATGGAGAATTGAAGCTATGTCTTTTAGAATTAAATGAGGAAACACACTCCCACTTTCCCAATAATCATTGCCTCCATTAACTGTAACCCTTTTATTATTATTAAACAGATCACCGTGTTTGAAACATGGAAGCTCCATTAACCTTTTATCAACATTGGAAATTTCATTTGCAGAATTTATACTTCCAATATTAAGCCAAAAATCAGCTTTGATGGCACGTAGATATACATTTTCGATGCCTAATGGCATTGCCAAATCAGATTGTGTATTTTGCCAGAGATACTCGCCACCGGCATCTCTTATTAATTTACTGATAAAGGAATTACCAGGCGAAATATACCAGGTGTCTTTAAACGGAAGACCTAACAGGACTTTGGGTCTTTCAGTTATATTCTTATTGATATATGATTGTAGCATATTATACGAATCAACCTCTGATTTATAAATACTATCAGCCATACTCTCCTTACAATATAATGCTCCAAACAGTTTAATCCATTCAGCTTTTTTCAACGGATCAGTTTCCAGATAATCAGCATTAAAAAGAACCTTTACCCCCAGCTCCTTAATTTTAGCTACATAACCAGCTGATTCACTTCCAATGCCATACATCATAACCAGATCAGGAAATATTTTAAGTATCAACTCTTTATTCAGATTTGCCTCATATCCAACGTCCCTTATTAATCCCATTTCAACCTTCTTAATTATGTTATCTAAGTATATGAAGTCTTTTCCCGATACACCAGATATTGTTTTTTCTTCACCCAAAGCAGAAATCATTGCAATATAAGTAGTTGACATACAAATAATACTTTCAAGGGGAATTCGAATCACTTTTAAAGAATCAATTCCGTCGGGTAGCTCAGTTTTCCTTTTAACAAGAATATATTCCTGTGATATATTTTCTGCACCCTGCCATGGATTGATTATTGTAACTCTAGTATAACCTTCCTTTTGCTCAATAGTAAATCGCTCAGCTTTTTTTATCAGTGATCCTTTATCAGTTATATTGGTGATTTTATGAGACTCCATTCTATCGCCGCACGATTCAAAAATATTTATAATTAAAAGAAGAACTATGATGAGCAGAAACCTCATATTTTATTTTTTAAAATGTAAAGAAAGTATTAGAAAATATATTCTTCCAGGTTGAGGATAGTAAGCTATTGTTTTATACGAAGTATTAAAAATATTTTCAACTTTTAACCTGAAGTCTATGAAATTGTCTTTCAAATTGAATTTCACACCACCTGTGAAGTTATTTATATTGTAATCATTGAGATAATCTGAATTATCTTCGGATGTATATGTCCGCCCGATAAAATTGGTCATCCATGTAACATAAATGTTTTTATATGCAATATAAAGAGCGCTATTTGCTTGATTTATAGGTATGTAAATCAATTGATTGCCCTTTACCTCAGATGCACCGGCACTTATTTCCCATGCTCTTGTATAAGAATATCCAGCATTTAAGTTTACGGACAGGTTATTAAGTGTATATTTCACAGAGAATGATGATTCAAATCCTGATGAATTAACGCTCCCTATATTATCAGCTATCCAAAAATATGATTCTCCAGGACGCCATTGTATCATATCCCTGATATAATTATTGAAGTAATTCATTTCTGAACTAAGGCTCGTAGATTTGAATATTTGATTGTCAAATTTATATCCGAATTCATAAGAGTAGGCATATTCATTTTTCAAGTCAGGATTTCCACCAGGATTCCAGAAACAGTCATTTAAGGATGGTATTCTGGAATTTCTTGATAAATTAAGTTTAAGAAAATGTTCTTCTCCCTTTATCATCCTGAATTCAAATCCAGAGGAAAAATCAGGTGCCAGCAAAGTCTTATCATCAATGGTCTCCCTGAGAAGGATTACAGCTCCAAACCTTTCTCCTTTCTTCCTTTCAACAGATACTGTAACTGATGCATTATTACGTTTTATGTTTTTCTCATAATTATTTGATTCAATAGCATTTAATTCGTTACTCAAGACAATCTTAAGACGCGAGTACTCCCCTAATGATGCTGTCATACCCCCTTTAGCAATAAGGGTGTTAACTTTATTTCTTGAATCAATTTCATAGAGTTGGCTTGTATAGTTAAGATTTGTGTACATCCAGGCTGCAGTGGTAAAATATTCTCTCTTTCCCTTTACAATATCATATGTAATGAGGGTTCTAAGTGATTCGTCGGATTGTTTTTCACCTGAATATCCGTATAATGTTGAGCCTGGCAGATCTCTCACCGCTGATTGATACCATAATCGGGCTGAGAGTACATTTTTAGACTTCCTGAGATAAAGTTCCTGCATAAAGCCCTTCTGCATGACATGATTATTTTCTCTTTTTTTCCAGAGTGCACCATTAATAGTATCTGTAGTTAAATATGGGAAATCGTTCCGAGAAGTGTTTAAATAACCTTTTGTTACAACCTGAAAGTGATCATTACCACTCCTCACTTTTACTAATCCTGAGAATCTCCCAAAACTTCCTGTACCTGAACTAACATCAATAAGTGTCTGCTTTTTCCAGTTTGGTTCATTCGCAAGGTTTACAATTCCGCCAATAGCACCGTTTCCCAAATCCATTGAAGCACCACCGAAACTAATCATAACGTTATCGACCATACCTGTAGGCAGAAGAGAAAAGTCGGACTGTCCCAGCATAGGATTGTTAATATTAATACCGTTCCATGTTACCTGGGTATGACCGGCAGAGGTCCCTCTGAATGAAGATGTTGCGGTTCCTCCTGAACCATAATCTTTAATAAATAAGGAGGTAGTTTCGTTAAGCAATTCGGTTAAAGAGGAGAGCGAATAAACATTTAGTTGCAAGGAATCTAAACTATTAAATTTGAAGCCTGGCTGCTCTGAGCTAATAAGTTTTCTTGAAATTATCACTTCCTGAATTTTGAGAGTATCGTTTTGGAATGAAAATTGGCCATTTAACTGTAATGTAAAAATACCCGGAATAAAAACCAGGATCGCCTTTAGAATGAATTTCAAAAATATTTGTTTAATAATTTTCTCCATAATAATACTCATCATTTAATATGACAACCATTATTTCAGGCTTACAGAAGATTAAGGAAGGAATCATTATATGATCCAGAGCTTTTCTTCCCGAAAGCATTGAACATCAGGTCTGTATGGTAGGTCTTCTGACTTATCCCGGTTTTATGAAGCCTTCCCATAATGTTAATTCATCACAGTGGCAGGTATTTCATAAAACCATCATCGATAGAACGATCGGGCATCACAGCAGCGGGTACTGTTGCGGATTCAAACCGCATTCCCTTTTCATTACAATGATTTTATTTCATTGTAACACCAAAACGAACCAAATATAATTAATTTATTTATGTAAACATTATATAGACATCAATAAGATATTAACATTTGTTAATACTTGTAGATAACGGATCTATATAGTACCGCACGATTTTCGGATTATGAGTTCAGGTGAGAAATTAACCTGCCTTTTGAATTTTCCTTTACCTGAATTTTTAACTTCCACCCAGATCATTTTTGCAACTTTATTTGCCATCAAGTACAATGGTTTTCTAAGGCATGTTAATGGTGAAAACATAAGATCAAATCCAATCCCCTCTTCCATCGATACAACAGCGATATCCTGAGGAACACGTAACTTTAATTCTCGTATAAAATTCATTAAGGGATAAACCAGCCTGGCATCCATTATGATCAATATATCTGCTCTGTAAGGAGGTCGAAAGAGTAGTTTTATGGGTCCAAAATCTGGTTCATTACTGCCAGCAGATTTATCTAATTCTACAATAATTGGTCTGTTTAGATCGGATTTTTGGAGCATTGTATCAGTAATATCATGTATTGCACCTTTATCATCACGAGATGAATTTCTATTTGTTATAATAACAGAATTTTTATATCCCAATTTATTAATATGGTCAACTATCAGTTGTGCCCCTGCTACTGTGTCAGTACATACAGTATTAACCCTCATTGATTTAACTGATTTTTCAAGTAGAATAAATGGATAATTTGTTGACCTTAAAATTCTTAATGTGTTTTCATCAGCAGTATCTCCTAGCAGAATCAGTCCATTAAAAAACTTTTTAAATGCTACGATAAGTCTATCAAATCGCTGATCATCAGGGTCTTTAGTAACAATAGAGAATCCGACACCGATAGCTGAAAATGCTTTATGAAGATATTGGGATATTTGTATTACAAAAGGGTCATCTAAAGAAGGAACTATCATCCCCAAAACACCCGGTTTCTCTTCAATTGGAGAAATTTCATTTTTTTCGTGCAGCGCTTCAAAATAGCCCATTTGATTTGCCAGTGCAAGTACCTTTTCCTGTGTATCTTTTCGTATACCTTGCTGATCGGCTTTATTGTTCAGGACAAGTGACACTAAAGTACTTGATAGCCCCAGCCTTCCGGCTATATCCTTAATTTTAATTCTCTTACTCATTTCCCAAATAGAATTGCTGGAAATAAAATTATCATATTTTATATTAGGGTTAAACCCAATATTTTTTAACTATATTAAGAGAGGTATTTCAGCTGGTATTCCTTTTATTAAAACATTGCGCCAGTGTTTCTATTTTTTAGGAGGATTTATACCTCTTTGTTTTGCAGCAGCTTCAAGACGTTGCTGCCACTTTGATTTTGTCACTGGTTTCTTTTTATTTCGCTCAAGATTCGCCAGTACAACATCTGGGTCAATAAATCTTTTTGATATTATATTCTGACCAAAAGTAATCATATTAGCCAGGAAGTAATAATAGGTAAGACCAGAAGAAAAATTATTCAGGATGAGCATAAACATAACTGGCATCATATACATCATCAGTTTCATCCCGGGTTGGTCCGAACCTGGTGTAGATCCAGTCATCTTCATAGTTAGTAACGTTGAACCAGTCATCAGCAGAGTAAAAAGGCTTACATGGTTCCCATACATTGGAATTGTAAAAGGGAGTTTCAATATTGAATCGTATGTTGACAAATCAGTTGCCCATAGAAAGTGTTCCTGTCTTAATTCTATTGAAACCGGGAAGAACCTAAACATGGCAAAGAGAATCGGCATTTGCAAGAGCATTGGAAGACATCCTCCCATCGGATTTACACCTGCCTTTTTGTAGAGATCCATTGTAGCCTGTTGTTTTTTCATGGCATCTTCTTTCTTTGGGAATTTCTTTCCCAATTCCTCTACCATTGGTTTCAAAACCTGCATTTTTGCCTGCGACTGGGTTGATTTAAAAGTCAGGGGAAATAGAACGAGCTTTATAATTATTGTTAAAATAAGAATAATTATACCATAACTTGCTATATAGTTGTCAAGCCAGTTAAAGATTGGAATAATCACATACCTATTAATCCACCCTATAATATTTTTACCAAGGAAAACGAGTCTGTCAAGTTGATAGCCTTCTTTTCTAAGAGTAGTTATATGATTTGGTCCGTAATATAATTTCATACTGATTTCATTCGCACCTTCTGAATTAAAAGGAACACCAACCTCTGATGTGTAATATCTTATATATTTTGGTGAAGTTATTGTCCGTGTAGATGTTACAGAGCCATTAAGAAAGAAATCAGTTGTCAGTAATACTGATGAAAAAAACTGATCCTGAAATGCAACCCATCTAAGTTTAGTTGTTATATCTTTCTTCTCTATCTCCTTCTTTGATCTGAGCCCGAGACTAGCAACATCATCCTGAAAATACTTAAATTTTACAGTCGAATAGTTTTCCTCATTAGCCCTGCCCATTTCCTGTTGAGGGATATACATCTTCCAGTCTAATGTCAGACTGTTCTGGTTTGAGCTGATAATACTTTCCATCGATTTGAAAGTTACATCAAAGTCGACCATATATTTATCCGGAGCAAGAGTATATTTATACTCAATATATTTATCTTTGTCTGCTAATAACCTGAGGCTTACACTCTGTGGCTGAGAGGTAATATTATAAGTTCTTCTTTCAGATACCGGTTTAAAATATAGATTATTTGTTTGAACAGCTTTATTATCAGTTGTAAAAAAGTTGAAACCAAATACAGTTGAATCTCCCGAAAACAGTATAAGGGGAAGTGAGTCATAGGTTCTGTATTCTTTTAGTCTTGCCGAATAAACTCTTCCGCCCTTAAGTGATATCTTAAGTTCAACCTTATTATTTTCAAGAGTTATAAATTCATTTTCTCCGATGGCACTCTGTGCAAAAACTCCAAATTGATTAATATCTGTAGCTACAACAGGATTTTTGTCAATAACAGCCTCTGCAGCTGGTCTTTGGATCAAGGCAGAGTCAATCTTCTCTGTTTCTGGTTGAATTCCAAGTTGAAGGTTTATTTCATTAATTTTTGAGATAACATCAGGTTGATTTGGTTTAAACCTTAAGGCATTAATATATTCAGACCTTGCTTTTTCCAAATCACCACTGGTATAAAATGATTCTGCAACTGCAACAGAACTTTCGTATTGTTTGTTTAACCTGTTGCTATTATATATACTAAATCCTATGAAGATTACAAAAATCAGAATCAAACCTGTTATTGTATTTCTATCCATTCTTTCAGCTAAATTAATTTCAAAGTGAATAATAAAATGTTATACTCTTGTTATTTAATGTATTTTACATTGATATATTAACCAATGCATGCTTTCACAAAACTTACAAACAGAGGATGTGGTTGAATGACAGTGCTGCTATATTCAGGATGAAATTGCACTCCTATAAACCACTTGTGATCAGGTATTTCAACTATCTCAACCAGATTTGATTCAGGATTAATACCAACAGGTATCATTCCATTATTTTTAAAATCATCAAAATATTTATCATTGAATTCATACCTGTGCCGGTGTCTCTCGACTATCTCAGTCTTCTTATATGCTTCGTATGCTTTTGAATTCTTACTTATAATACACTTGTACCCTCCCAGTCTCATTGTACCTCCTTTGTCAATTATACTCTTCTGCTCCTCCATAAGATCAATAACCGGATATTTTGTTTTATGATTTATTTCAGTTGAATGTGCGCCATCCAGTTTCAGAACATTTCGCGCAAATTCAATAACAGCACATTGCATTCCCAAACAAATTCCCAAAAAAGGAATATTGTTTTCCCGGGCATATTTAGCTGTATATATTTTGCCATCTATCCCTCTTGATCCGAATCCGGGAGCAATGAGTACTCCATTTAACCCTTCCAGTTTACTATTTACATTTTTTTCCGTAATTTCTTCAGAATGAATGTATTCTACCTCAATATCGCACTCATTCATTGCTCCGCTATGTATAAATGATTCTGCAATTGATTTGTATGCATCAGGCAGTTCCACATACTTTCCAACCAAACCAACTCTAATATAATGTTTTGGATTTTTCAGTTTGCTAAGGAATTCTTTCCATTCAAAGAGGGATGGGTCATTTTCAACAGGTAGAGCAAGTTTTCTCAGCACTGTTTTATCAAGTCCTTGAGATAACATTTTAATTGGAACCTCATAGATAGTTGAAACATCAACTGACTCAATTACAGCATTTTCCTCAACGTTACAAAATAACGCTACTTTTCTTTTTATGTCCTGGTTTAGTTCTCTTTCAGTTCTAAGAACTAAAACATCAGGTTGTATTCCTGTCTCAAGAAGTTCTTTTACTGAATGTTGAGTAGGTTTAGTTTTTGACTCTCCTGTTGAGGAGAGATATGGCACAAGTGTCAAATGGATTACTAGGCAATTTTGTGTTCCAAGCTCCCATTTTAATTGACGAACAGATTCAATATATGGCAGCGATTCAATATCGCCTACTGTTCCTCCAATTTCTGTTATTACTATTTCAAACT
>Ga0307377_10005946_pt1 | contig 12915 bp, 8 predicted proteins | sample TR3MG_FD_202535 | JGI IMG/M metagenome (GOLD analysis project Ga0307377, IMG submission 202535) | Soil microbial communities from Risofladan, Vaasa, Finland - TR-3 | ecosystem: Environmental > Terrestrial > Soil > Coastal area > Acid sulfate soil | place: Finland: Risofladan, Vaasa | collected... | reverse complement strand
TATATCTCACAATAAATAAGATACAACCCGTCCAAAATTACTAAATAGCAAACTACCCCGCGAAAATCGACGCTTTTTGGGCGTTTTTCTTGCCAAAAATGGCCCTCAAACGCCCTTTAGCGCGAGAAATTCAAACGCGTCTACCCGATTGTGGGCTCTCTTTGATCAAACAACCTTAGAGAAACAGAGTCCAGTTCGCGATGATATTGAGTGCACTTGGAACACGTGGCGTAATTGCCGGCCCGTCGACGTAACTCAATCCCAGGCTCAGATAGTTGCCGCGTGAAGCGCGCAGCGAGTAACTGCCGGTGATCGTGGTTCCCGACCGCCAGAAGGTCTTTCCTTGAGCGGCGAGATGGTCTGTATAGATGCTGCTGTAGCCGGTGTGGGATGCAACGACGGAGAGAACATCGTCTGGCCGCGACCGAAGCGGCGCCTTTTTGTAGGCTCGCGCCTCGTAATAGCGGGCGTATTGATTCATTGTCGCCGGTACTGTCATGAAGGATCCGCCGGCATAGAGCCCATGGTTAGGATGCTCGCGGTCTGGCTGGAGCAATTGATAATCCATCAGGGCGTATGCGCAGTAATTGTCCGACTCCGACTGACCAGTGGCCTGACTTTTGTAAAGCGTGGCGTTGTGGATGTAACCGGCGCGCAACCACGCCTGGTGAGCATTCGCACTTGCCGCACGCAGGTAGCCGCCTTCATTGATGAGGACGAGTTTGTCGCCGTGCGGAATGAACCGGAAGCCGGTGTGATTGCGTGCAACTTCAGCCGGCGCTCCGTTTGGATCCATGCTTCGCTGCGCGGCGGACTTGATGTAGGTGTTCCTGGGGCCGCGAATCCGAACGTTGAACGAAGGCGCTGTGAGAGGGAAGTACGACATACCCGCCTCGTAGGGCAATACGGCATAGACGCCCTGTGCGCCAGTCGCGGTCGATCCTCCGACAAAGAGACCAAGGAAATTCATGTTGTTGGCAATGTACCCCGCCTTCACCTCAACACGATCCTCTCCGAACGCCTTGTAGAAATAGAGGGCCCACAATTGCAGGGACTTTGGACCAGCGGGATTCCAGCTTGCCCAGTTCCACACTCCGCCCAAATATAACTGCGCGTGCTTTAAATGCAGTTGATGAAGATCGGCGGCGAGGATCGGCTGTACAAATGAACTTTCGAAAGGGCGCTGACCGACATACACTTGCTCATCGGCTTGCACGGGCGCATCCAGCGTGTTCTGCGTATACTGAACCCCGGAAATGACTCGCAAGGCAATGCCCTTGCGCAAGAGTGCGCGGCGAAATTCAGAATGGACGTCGATGAGGCTGTCGGAAAACGGCGGCATGGCGGCATCTCCTCCGAGGTAATTCAGGTCCTCGATGGAACGGCCGACTGGTGTTGGAGAATCTGGAAGGCCCTGATCTGCACCGCTACTTTGTGCGTTGCTGAATAAGCCGACACAAAGAAAGAGAGCAGCAATGAGCATTCTCCTGATTCCTCGGTCGCGTCTCTTTTGCATTTCTCTTACACCTATCGTCTTTCTCGCTGCTGAATGGCTTCTACCCTTTGCCCGTCAAGATGGATGGAGTGGAAAAGTGTTCCTTTCAACCGAGTCTCTACTCCCCCTTCTGTCACTTCCGATCCAGCCGGAACGCCGCAGCCTGAAAATCCCCTCTAAACCCCGCATCCATCTCCAGCCCATGATTCATCCACCATGCCCCGCTCGCAACCTCTGGAGTCCCCGTGCGCGCCTTGCCCGCGATCGAGCTCAGCGCGTAATTCGTCTTCGCATCCAGTCCTTTCAGCTTCAGCAGCGGAAACCCGCGTCCCTCCTGTGTCGAATGGATAAACGTGAATAACACCGCTTGGCTCTTGTCCGCCTTCACCGTCTCCGTTGCTGAAAACTCGCTCCCATCTGTTGGCGACAGAAGCCGATACAGATCGCCCTGCACAATCGTCGCCTGCACCTGTTTGTAAGCTGCAATCAGCCCCTTTGCCATCGTCATCTCGTCCGGAGACCACCGCGCAATATTCGCTCCAATCCCCAGCGATCCCTCCATCGAACTCAGCATCCGGTACTGAAGTGAGGTCGTCCGATTGTTCAGCCAGTGCGGCGAGTCGGTCACCCACGCCATCATGATCTGCGGCGTATACGCATAGGTAAACCCGTACTGCTGCGTCAGCCGGTCAAACGGATCGGTATTGTCCGAGGGCCACACCTCGTCCGTATACTTCAAAATTCCCAGGTCCACGCGTCCGCCGCCGCCTGAGCAAGATTCAATCTCCAGCTTCGGATGCCTGCGTCTCAGCTCCGCCAGAATCCAATACAGGTTCCGCGTGTATTCCACGTAAACCGCCTTCTGTTCCGCCGGCGGCATCTGGTCCCATCCCGGCTCGCTCCAGTTGCGGTTGTAGTCCCATTTCAAAAATGCAATGTCGTTCTCCGTCACCAGCTTGTCCAAAAATCCAAGAATATAAGCGCGCACATCCGGTCGCGCCAGGTTCAGCACAAGTTGATTGCGTTGCTCCGACTCCGGGCGTCCCTTGAAGTTCAGAACCCAATCCGGATGTTTGCGATAGAGATCCGAGTCCGGGTTCACCATCTCCGGTTCCACCCAAAGCCCGAAGTCCATGCCCAACGCGTGTACCTTGTCGATCAATGGCTTCAACCCGTGCGGAAACTTCTCCGGGTTCACATACCAATCGCCCAGCCCGGCGTGGTCATCCTTGCGTTGCCCAAACCACCCATCGTCCATCACAAAGCGATCTACGCCCAGCGCAGCCGCCTTTTCCGCCAGCGCCATCTGCCCGGCCTCGTTCACATTGAATTCTGTCGCCTCCCACGAGTTGTAAATCACCGGCCGCGGTTTTGGAGCCATTGGCAATGGTGTCCCATCAGCTCCTGTCGTAGCTCGAGGATTCGGCAGAATGTGCGCCAGCTCAAAGCGGTGCAACAGCCGCGATGCGCCGCCCATCCCATGTGTCGAATAGCCTCCGTAGAAAATCGGCGTCTCAAGCGTCTTCCCTGGATGCAGCACATACCCGAAATCGAAGGGGTTGAACCCTCCCGTGACCCGCACCGCATCCAGTTGATCCTTCGCGATCGAGATCCGCCACGATCCGCTCCACGCCAGCGCCCCAAACCAAACCTCGCCATGTTCTTCATCCGCTTCGCTGGGCTGTTGCGCAAAACGCTGCAGCGCAAACCAGGGATTCGCCTCGTGCCCCGTCGAACCCCGCCGGCTCTCAATCACCCGTGCCCCACCCGCAACCTCTTCCCGGTTCAGCGTCCACTCCCCGGCCCATCGCCCGGTCAGGTAATTCAGCATGTATTTCCCAGCCGGCAGCGCCCACGACGCGGCTGCGGCCTGCTCCACCGTCACCGCGTCGGTCCCACGGTTTTCGATCGTTGCCCACCGCGCCAGAATCCCGCTTCCCGGATCCATCGCATAGTGCAGTGTCACAAATATTGGTCGGGAAATATCCTTCAGCACCACGTCGAACCCGCTAGCCGTCGCCGCGTGGCTCTGGTAGTGCAACACCAGGTCCCGGTTCCCGTCGGCAAACGTCACCTTCAGCGCTGGCTCCATAAACAATCCCGCACCCCAGCCCGCATACTCCTGCGGAGTATTGGTGTAAGACGAATCGAACGATGCCCACTCCCGCATCGCCTTGGCCGCCGGAATGCTATCCGTCGCCCCCAGCCTCCCTCCCCAGTAGAGCTGTTGCAACTCCCCCCGCTCATTCACGCCGAACACATACGAACTTCCGCCGCCATCAAGCCTAAAGACCTTCGTGGCCGAATCGAAACTGACCAGAGCGGGCTGTGCACACGCAACAGCAGAAGAGACAAGCAATGCAAGAAAGGCTGTAAGCGTTTTCAACATAGTCATTTCCCTCGGAAGTTTATTCAAACCCGCCCATCATACCCTATGCGGATTCATATGGTCCCTCTTTTCTCATTTCAGAAGGCCTGCGGATCTGCAAAGGTGAATGTCGGCAACGGCATAAATGAGAATCCGCAATTTCGCAGGCCACGATCATCATTGGCAATAGCCTGGGCGGACCAGTGGCAGCGAAGGTACAGGAATTCTAACTCTTGGCGGACAAGTGCATCCTGAAGATCAAGGCAGAGGTGACCAGGATCAATAGACCGACGGACCTGCCAGCGAACGCTATTGTGGATACCGACGTGCTCTACCTGTGCACAAAGTGCTTGCGCGGGATGTGGTGAGTGGATTTCCACCCTTGTCGAAATAAAACTGCGGCAAGGAAAGAACAGGGTACCCAGTTCTTCCCTCTTACTCACAGTGCTCGTAACTCGCTTCTATTTCGGCGCGGCGATTCTAACCAGCAGAACGTAGTGGCTCTCGAGTTCGATGGGCATGTTTTCGGTGCGGGTGACCTCCTTGTCGGTCCACAGGTCTTTGCCGGCCTCGGGACCCTGGAGGCTTGGCTTGGCCAGACTCAGGTTGGCGTCTTTGGCGATCGGCTCCAAGAGAGAAGCGATCGCCATCAAGACGGTTTGTCTCCGACTACCGATGAACCCGATGCAGAACTAGCTGAACGGTTGATTGGAAGCGCATGTTAGGATTCCTCGACGGATCCGACCCGTCCGGCGGCGGCCCAATTGCCGGTTGAGGTCCTTCAGCCTCCACAGGGTGCGGCATCGGAAAGCGCGATGCCATCGTGCGCTGAAGCTCAATGCCACCGTCCTTGATCGTTCCCGAAAAACTACTCGTGCCGACTTTGAAGGTCACACTGTTGCCATCCGCTTTGCCTGCTGTGATCGGGGCAGCCTCATCGCTCGCGCCGAAGCCACCGCCGCCACCTTCCACGGTTCCAGTAAGGGCCGACCCGCTCTGGCGTAGCGTAACAAGCATGTTCTCGACTCCGGAGATTGGCCTCCACAGCCCAGTAATTCCCGCGCCCTCAGGCACCTCGCGCTCCCAAACCGCCACTTGCGGCCGCAGGGTCGCTGGCTTGGTCACAATGGTTACGCTGGCTGGTGCAAGCCCTGGCGAGGTCGCCTCGACCGTGAGCCTTCCGGCAGCTTTCATCGACTGTGCAAGCGCCATGCAAAGACCGGAAAACGCCTTTCGGGTTGTGCCCTTGTCAGGTTCCTGATTGGTGGGGTCGCCATTGCCGGTCCCAATCAGACGGCCCTTCCCGGAGACATTGAACGTGACTTCGTTATCCGTAATCGGCACCACGCGGCCTTGCGCATCCTGAACCTCGACGGAAAACATTGCCACGTCTTCGCCATCAGCAAATATCTCCGTGCGGTCCGCACTCATCACCAGCTTCGACGCAGAACCGGTCGTCTCCCGCTTCGCGGTCATTACCACCTTGCCCGCTTTGAAACCACGTGCTTCGATGGCGCCCGGAGCATATTTCACGTTCCAGGCCAGGTGCGAATCTTTCTTCATATCCTTCGCGCCCAGACTCTGGCCGTTCAGGAATAGTTCCACCTTGTCCATGTTCGAGTGGACCCAGACCGCGATCTCTTTTCCTTCGTATCCCGGCCAGTTCCAGTGCGGAAACAGGTGCAGCACCGGCTTCTCGGTCCACCACGACTGGTAGTAGAAGAAGCTGTCCTTGGGAAAGCCGCAGGTATCGATAATGCCGTACTGAGAACTAATGTTTGGCCAGCCATCCGGCGAGGGTTCGCCGCGGTAATCAAATCCTGTCCATACAAACCCTCCCGCAAGCCAGGGACGCGCATCGCAGAAGCTCCACCAGCCTTCCGCCGACGCGCGGCCCGTGGTGGTGTATGGATCATAGGAACTCACATAGCCCTTTGCGAAGTCGGTGATGTAAATTCCGCGCGTGCCAACGGCGCTCACTGTTTCCGTGCCAATCACAGGCTTGTCGGGATGAGTTTTGTGGTATGCCTCGGCGCCAGGGTCCATGTAGTTGTAGCCCATCACGTCGCACTCCACCAGGCCGCCCACTCCAATTGCGCGAATCGGCGCGATAGAAACCGGGCGCGAGCCATCCTGCTCGGTTGCTACGGCTTTCATCGCGGTTAGGATGTTCAAACCCTTCTCCGTGTTGGCCTCGAACTCCTCATTGCCCATCGACCACATGAAGACGCTGGGACGATTGCGGTCGCGTCGCACAAGGTCCGTGAATTGGCTCAGTCCTTCGGGATTCGACGACATCATGCGGGTCTCATCGAACACCAGCATTCCCAGCTCGTCGCAGGCGTCCAGCAACTCCGGTGTCGGAGGGTTGTGTGAGGTGCGAATGGAGTTACAACCCATCTCCTGGAGCTTGCGGACGCGATAATACTGCACCGCGTCAGGCACTGCCGCACCCACTCCGGCGTGGTCCTGGTGATTGCAGGTACCTTTCACCTTCACAGATTTTCCGTTGAGGAAGAAGCCATTTTGCGGATCGAATCTGATCGAGCGAATGCCAAACGGGGTTTCGCAGCGGTCGGTGGTTTCAGAGCCCACTCTTATCTCCGTAACCAGCTTGTAGCGGTTTCTCTCCTCGAGAGACCAGAGAAGCGGCTGCTTAACCACAAGGTCCTGCGTGAAGGTTTGTTCGCCGCCTTTTGGAATCGATGCCAGGGGCGTGACCGCTTTGCCTACTTCCTTGCCGGAGGGATCGAGAACGGTGGAGACGACGCGGGCATTTCGCGCGGCATTGCCCTGGTTCTCAACCTCAGTGCGGATCGAAAGCGCCGCCTCACTGCTCCGCAGCTCGGCCGTTACGAAGGTTCCCCATTTCTTTACATGCACTGGATTGGTCTTGACCAGCCACACATGCCGATAGAGCCCGGCGCCCTCATAAAACCAGCCATCGCTCAGGGTCGCATCCACGCGCACCAGCAGTGAATTCTGCCCACCCGGTGTTGCAAAGTCCGTCACATCGAAACTGAACGGGTCGTATCCGCCGCTGTGAGTGCCGATGTAAAAGCCGTTGAAAACCACCATGGTTTCGCGGTAGGAGCCGTCGAACTCGATCACGATGCGCTTGCCCGCATCTTCAGCCGCAAGATCGAATACGCGACGATACCAGCCGACGCTGGTGGCCGGATAAGTCCGGCCCAGTGGGTAGAATCCCTTGCTGGCAAGTGAGGGATCGTTTTCGAAAGGCAGCTCGATGGCCCAATCGTGGGGCAGATCGACAGACCGCCAGTCGTTGTCGTCGAATGCGAGACTGCTGGCGGGCAGAAAATTTCCCGTCTTTTGAAAGTTCCCCGACCTTCCGCCACCAAAGCCGAAGTCCTTGGCCGGGTCGTTCGCGTTTCCGAGGTGGAAGCGCCAGCCGAAGTCCAGAAGCAGACGTTCGCGGCCGCCCCCGAGAGTGGTTGGTTTAGCCATGGCGCCAGCAGGTTGAGGAGCAGGCTCAATTCCGGCAGCTTCGATTGCAGCGCCCATCGGCCCCATGCCGTGCGCCGCTACCGCAGCCGGCGCTAACAGGCTTGATTTCAGCAAATCGCGACGTGATAAGGTTTTCATTTTGCCTCCAACGAGAGATTTCGCGAGCGGGATACGTATGCAGCCGTTGTGAACCCCTCGAAAATTTCCTCCGAATCATATACCGAAACACCCCCTTAAGGAATTTTTCCGGCAAAATTGTGCTGCCAATAGACGGTTTTCTGGGGGAAATCGATCTGCATCCGTGGCCGAAAGGCGGTGCGATTCCGCGACGGGCACTTTGAAACCTTCCGGCAAGCCATGGATAAAGCCGTTGCGTCGCGCTCTGGTATAACCGAACACCAATGCGCTCAAGGTTGAACGGCATCGGCTCGATTGAGTTCAATCAAAACTTGTTTTGCGCTCTGAAGGAGGCGCGGATTTGAAGTTTAGCGGTTGCCTGCAACGGATCACGGAACTGCGCTCTATGCGCCTTGACTTAGCCCGCCGGGGGTTAATATCCTTGTAATCCAGCAGGTTAAGAGAAAAGATTCTCAGGGCAACGTCATTGTGCCATGGAATGCTTCAACAGCCACGCACGCCAGAGAAAAAGGGGAAATCACAGTGAACGACTTTGCCAAAATACTTGAAGCCAATGCGCACCTGCCGATCGGAAAGCGCGCAATCACCAACCACGGCGTGCTCAACGAAGCATTCGCGTATGCCAAGCCAAGCTCGTTTTCGCGGGGCATGAGGATAGATCTTAAAGGGCTGTCCATTCTGCTCATCTCCGGCACAGCGTCGATCGACGAGAACGGCGTCAGCGTGCATATCGGCGATTTCCGCGCTCAGATGCGCCGCACCCTGACCAACATTACGGGATTGCTGGCCAGCGAAGGCGCAACATGGAAAGACATTGTGCGCACCAGTTGCTACCTCCGCGACATCGAGCGCGATTACGACGCCTTCAACGAAGAGCGCACTGCCTTCTTTAATGAGCAGGGGCTCGATCCTCTGCCGGCGTCGACCGGTATCCAGGCCATCCTCTGCCGGCCTGAATTGCTCATTGAGATTGAAGCCATCGCCATGTTTCGCACGGACTTAGAACCAACTGGCGAGGAGTAGCAACTATGCGCAACGGTTGGCTGTTGGCTGCTGCCTGTCTCTGGGCAGCAGTGCGCCGCTTTTGTAACGGTCAAATGGATTTGGAAAGCCACTCACACCATCTGCGCACTTCACCCGCAACCGGAAACTGCCGTCGTCTGCTGGTCGCTCTGGGAGTGGCCGCGTTGCTCAGCAGCGCGGCAATCCAGGTGGTCGCACAGGACGCATCTGCTCAGCACCCCGCAGGGATTACGATCCAGGGCAGAGTCCTGAACTCGGAGGGACGTCCCGTCCAGGATGCATTGGTAAAGCTCGTGCGCGAAGGTGTTTCAACCGGCCTGGAGACGAAGACAAACGCAGCCGGAGTCTTCATGTTTTCCGCGCCTGGAACCGGAAGATATTTGTTGACCGCGGAGAAGGCGGGACTGACCAACCGCACGATTCCCCTGGAAATATCGCTAATGGGAGAGCAAAAGCAGATAGAGGTGGCCCTAGCAGATGCGCCCGTAGCCCATGCAGATTCCGGCGCTTCTTCAGCACCGCTGACCCAACCCATGGAATTTGCCGATACGCCGAATTTCACAGTTGCGGGGGTCATGGATTGGACTGCCGCGGGCGGGCACGGATCGGACACAAGCCTGCGAACCAGCGAAGCTCTAACCCGCGAGACGCTAAAGCTCAAGGCGAATGCTTCAAGACTCGATTCGGCTGATTCGACCCGCAGCGCCGGGGGAGCTGACCAAACTGAAGACAAGCTGCGCGCAGCTCTTGCCGGCGCCCCCACCAATTTCGAGGCAAACCGCAGGCTCGGCGATTTTTATCTCCGCGCGCACAGATACGTGGAGGCCCTTCCACTGCTTCAGGCCGCATACCAGATCAATCCAGACGATCGTGACAACGAATACCAACTGGCGCTGGCTTTGAAAGGAAATGGCAGTTTCTCACAGGCGCGCAAACACGTGGAGAAGTTGCTGGCGCATGGGGAGAGCGCGGACCTGCATCGCGTTGCGGGCGAGCTTGACGAATCAGAAGGCAACCCGCTGGCCGCAGTGCACGAATTTGAGCAAGCCGTTCGCCTGGACGAGAGCGAAGAAAACTATTTTGCGTGGGGCTCCGAGCTGCTGCTTCATCGGGCCATATTGCAGGCCCAGGAGGTCTTTCAAAACGGCGCCAAGGCATATCCGAAGTCAGTCAGAATGCAGACTGCGCTGGGTACGGCGCTGTTTGCCGGCGCTCACTATGATGAGGCGGCCCAACGCCTCTGCGATGCCTCCGATCTCAGCCCCGCAGACATCGAGACCTATATCTTCATGGGCAAAATTGAGATGGTGGCCCCCAATCCATTGCCATGCGTTCAGCAGCGACTGGCGCGGTTTGCCGATCAGGAGCCAGGAAACGCTCTTGCGAACTACTATTACGCGATGGCGATCTTGAAAGGGCAAGCGCAGCCGGAGAACCAGCAGGTTCTGCAACAAGTGGAGACGCTGCTCAACAGAGCTGTGCAGATCGACGCCCAGTGCGGTGAGGCTTATCTGCAGATTGGGATTCTCGAGTATTCCCAACGCCATTTTGACAAAGCGATTGACGATTTCAACAAGGCAATCGCAGCGAAGCCGGAGCTTGTGGATGCACATTACCGGCTGGCTGTGGCTTACGATAGGATCGGTGCAACCGCAAAAGCGGCGCTGGAGTTTCATCTGCACGATGAGATGAAAAAGCAACAGGCGGCCGAGGTCGAGCGCCAGCGGCGCGAGGTCAAGCAGTTTCTTGTGGGCGGGCAGCCAACTTATCCGTCCGCGCGCTGAGGGAGAACGCATTCGAGCTTTTGCGGCAATCTTGCTGTCGGGGCTGCGACTTTGCCTTACGTCGAAGCCGGCTTGAAGGTTGCGATGATTCCTTCGCCTTCGCGAATCGTCAATATTTGATTCGACTTTATCTGCTCGAATCGTTCAATCTTTTGCGTGGTTGGCCATTTGACTTCGATCCAATCGACGGTGGCCGCCTGCCCAAGCCCAAAGTGAAGCCGCAGGTCGTTCTGCGACATAACGCTTGTGCCGGCGTGCACTTCGTCCATCTGTGTGTGCTTACCGGTGGTCACTCGAACCCGCGCTCCAATTGCGGTGCGATTGCATTTGGTGCCCAGCAGTTTGATCTTGATCCAATTCTGCTTATTTCCCCCGACGTTACGCAGCAGCGAAGGCAGATCGTTCATATTCAAGACAAGGACGTCCATACAGCCGTTGTTGTTATAGTCTCCAAAAGCTGCCCCACGGCTGGAAAATCGCTCACTGATACCGGGACCCATGAGTGAGGAAACATCCTGAAAATGGCCGTTGCCAAGATTCCGATACACGAGTCGTGGATTCTTGAACGCCTCGCCGAAGTTGTATTTGTCGACCTCCGGGTAGACGTGCCCGTTGACCTGAACTATGTCTTGCCAACCATCATTGTCGTAATCGATAAACCCGCAGCCCCAGGCCACATACTGATTGTTGATCCCGACCCCGGAGCTGAACGATACATCCGTGAATGTTCCGTCCCCGTTGTTGTGGTACAGATTGGAGGTGTCGTCGACAAAGTTGGTTTTGAAGATGTCGAACCAGCCGTCGCAGTCGTAGTCGGCCACAGCGAGGCCCATGCCGGCCTGCTCGTGCCCGTCCTCGTTGTAAGCGCAGCCGGACATAACCGCGACATCGGTGAAGGTGCCGTCGTGGTTGTTGCGGAATAGAATGCTCGGTTCCGAATCCACCGCGACATAGATATCGGGCCACCCGTCGTTGTCGAAATCGTAAGAGGTCGCGGTAATGGAGTAGCGCGGGCCGGGCTTGAGAATGCCCGCCTTTTCCGAAACATCGGTAAACGTGCCGTCTCCGTTGTTGTGGTAGAGCATGTTCGTGTCCCCAGGCAGCCCGCGCGGGCCGCACATTGTGGGGATACCCTTCCACTGACAGAAGCTCATGTCGCCGGCGGATGGAGTTTTGTCCGGATCCAATTTTACGAAGTTACAGACGAATAAATCGAGGTAACTGTCGCGGTCATAGTCGAGAAAAGTGCAGCCGGTGCCCCAGCGGCCTTTTGCCTGCGCCAGACCGGCCTTATGCGTCACATCTGTAAAGGTTCCATCACCGTTGTTATGAAAAAGAATGTTATGGCCCCAGAAGCAGCAGAAGAGGTCGTCCCATCCATCGTTGTCGTAATCGCCAACGCAAACGCCCGTCTGCCACCCCGTGCGCCCCAGTCCCGACTTCTCGGTAACATCGGTAAAGGTTCCGTCACGGTTGTTCTTGTACAAGTGAGAGATCGGTTCCTTACCCGCCGGCCAATGCGCATCAAGGCGATTTCCATTGGTCAGGTAGATATCCAGCCATCCGTCATTGTCGTAGTCGAAAAAAGCCAGTCCGCTTCCCTTGGTTTCAACGATAAGCCGTTTGCTGGCGATGCCGCCCCAGACATTCGGGATATTCAGTCCGGCTTGCTGAGCAACATCCACAAATTGAACCGGAGACGACACGGGCCCCGCTGCCGCAGCTTCCACGGCCAGTGGTTCCTTCCACTTCCAAAGTGGTGTCGCGAGAGCATCCGTGAGTGTACTGCCAAGTACGAAAAGAGATGATCCAAGGAAACGGCGTCGCGGAAAGATCATAGATGGCCATGATTATAGCAACGCAGACCGTCTCAGAATGAATCGACAAGCGCGGCGATTCAACCGTCATGCCGGGTGCGCGCAACATGTTTAGCCAAGACACTCATCAACATATCGTCCTGCCCGCATCGCCATGGGACGATAAGCCAAAATCCTATTGACAGGAGGTACGAATGCCCATCGTATCGGCGTCGTTTAGCGCACTCGTCCAGCCCATCACCGCAATATTTCCAAGGCTTGTTTTGCGGCCTGATTCTCGGGTTGCAGGCTCAGCAACTCTTGCAGCACTTCTCTGGCGTCTACCTTCTCGCCGCGCATCGCGAAAAGGCGGGCAAGGTTGAGATAAGACTGATCGTAGTTTGGGGCGACGCGGATGCCTGCCCTGAATTTCTCCTCAGCCTTGGCGTAATCCTGTCCCCGAACAAAGAGAACGCCGAGATTGTTTAATGCCTCGGGATAGTCCGGCTTCAGAGCGATCGCCTTGTTCAAATAGTCCGACGCGAGCTTCGCCCGATCCTGCTGGGCATAGAGCATGCCTAAACTGTAGTTGACTTCAGGATCGTCGGGTTGAATTTCAAGCGCATGAAGCAGGCATTCCTCCGCGTTGATAAAATCCCGCTGCCGCCGGTAGACGTTGCCAAGATTCAGGAGCGCGGTGGAGTACCTGGGCCGAAGCTCAAGCGATTGCCGGAAATCCCGAATCGCATCTTCCGTCTGCCCCCTCTGCGCGGCCATCATGCCAAGATTGTTCCATGCCTCGGGGTAGTTGGGACGCAGCTTCAAAGCTTGCTCAAGGTAAGT
>Ga0307377_10005944_pt1 | contig 12916 bp, 16 predicted proteins | sample TR3MG_FD_202535 | JGI IMG/M metagenome (GOLD analysis project Ga0307377, IMG submission 202535) | Soil microbial communities from Risofladan, Vaasa, Finland - TR-3 | ecosystem: Environmental > Terrestrial > Soil > Coastal area > Acid sulfate soil | place: Finland: Risofladan, Vaasa | collected... | reverse complement strand
TGTGAAGCCCAAGGGCAAGTGGGTCTTTCATCGACGGCCAGGCTACAAGTACGAGCGTGGGGAGTTTAGCTATCCCGTCGTCCGTGGATCCTCGCATCCAACGAAGAAGCCGGATCGTCTGTTCCAAGATCTCATCGAGATGTTCAGTGATGAGGGGGAACTAGTCCTCGATCCATTCGCGGGGGCCGGCACTACGGCCGTCGCGGCTCAGCGTGCGCAGCGTAGACACATCAGCTTCGAGTTAGACCCTTCCTACTTCGAGCTCGCGGCGAGTTCGCTCAAGGAGGTCGTTCCGACGCGGGTGTGGGAAAACAAATAGAGGTCGGACCGTGTCAGAGAGCAACTACCCAACGTTTCCTAGGTTCATCGTCATCAGCGGACTGATAGGTGTCGGCAAGAGCACGCTCACCACATCGTTGGCGGAGCACCTCGGCTACGAGCCGTTCTACGAGCCGGTCGAGACGAACCCCTACTTGGAGCTCTTCTACAAGGACCCAAACAAGTACGCCTATCCGATGCAAGAATGGCTGAAACATCGGCGCTTCGCCGCCTACCAGGCGGCCGCCTGGGGCATCCGAGCTGGTCGCTTCAAGGGCGTGGTGATGGACCGCAGCATCCACGAGGACACTGTCTTCGCTGAGATCAACGCCAAGATCGGCACGATCGAAGACCTCAACTGGCGCACCTACCTCCAGGGCTTCCAGGACTTCCAGATCTTCTGCCCGGAGCCGGATGTCTACGTCTACCTCGATGCGACGCCGGAGCAGTGCCACGAGCGAATCCTGAAGCGCGGCCGCCCCGCTGAACAGCGGACCGGATTTGATGGTAATCCGGAAGACTCGCCCAACGGTATCCCCATCGACTACCTCCGCACCCTCTACCAGGGATACCAGGACTGGCTGAAGGAGATCGCACCACGCATCCCAACCGTCAAGCTGGACTGGTCGCAGTTCAAGGACGCGGGCACCGTCTGGAAGTGGGTCGAGAGCCAGATCGACCACAGGAGCAGGTACACGCGCAGCCTGGTAGTCTAGGCCTACACAGGAGACAAATACACATGATGGGATCCTTCCTAAAAGGTGACCGTGCTGTCCCCCTGCTGATCTCGAAGTGCTTCGTCCGCGAAGAGCCGAAGATCACCAAGACCCGCAAGTTCGTCGGGTTCAAGCAGGGCTTCGGCACCATGGTCTACAAGGCAATCGAGCTCGTTCAGGACTGCTTCTGGCATGAGGAGCAAGAGGTCGAGGACGAGGGGAGCATCGATGTAATCAACTATGCGATCGACATCATCGATGATCCAGGACAGGGTCAGCCAGAGCTAGTGGTGACCAAGCTCCACGGCCGGGCTCGACCGGCCGCCGGTTTCTTCTGCCAGTTGACCTACCCCAGGGCGGTTCCCGAGGAGGAGGACCAGCACCCTTACGCACCGAAGGTCAGCGAGAGTGGGGCGAAGCTCGTCCAGCCCAAGACAAGGCGGCCTGACACAGAAGGGCCGTTGCCGCCCCCCGGAATGGGATAAGCGATGGAGGTTATGCGAGTGTGGTGCGGGCCGATGTGCGCCGCGAAGACGACTGGTGCTCTTGACGCGGCCCGTCGTTACTCTCGGCACCACAAGAAGGTTGTGCTCATCAGACCGGCGGCAAGCCGTCGATCACACGAGGGTGATCCAGCATCGCTGTCCACAAAGAACGGAGAGAGCTTCCCCTGCTTCGACGTCGCTTACGCGAGGGACATCCCCGAGAACGTCGTCGGGGCGGACGTCGTTTGGATCGACGAGCCAAACCACTTCAAGGATGAGTCGAAGCTGCCGGAGGTAGTCGCGGCTATCAGGCAGACCTCGATCGTCCTCGTATCTGGGCTTGGCGCGACGTCGGAGCTGGAGCCGTTTGGCTGGTCGATGCCGTTCTTCTTGGCGACAGCCGACTACGTCGAGTGGAGCACGGCCGACTGCGACGCCTGCAAGACCCACGGTACAGCGACGCGGAGCCTCTACATAGGAGAGGCTCCGAAGGAAGGCCAGACGAAAGTAGGCGGGGCTGAGTCCTACAGGCCGGTCTGCCCGGCCTGCTGGAATCTCCTCAGTCTGTGGCTCCCAGAGGAGCGTCGCAGGAGCTTCTCCCTTTAGGCGATGAGCCGGTAGCCCCGGGTCTTGGTCGAGAGCTCCGGGTCGGAGGCCCGCGCCTGCTTGGCGCTCTCGATCGGAACGCCCTTCTTCCGCAGTTGGTTGACCTTCGCGGTCACGTGGTTCGGCTTGGGGATGATCCCCTTCCGAACCAAGGTCTGGGGCGTGACGAACGTGGGCCACCTGGCCGACAGGAGGTCGACGAATTCCTGCTCCCTCGTGGAGAGCGAGATCGACTCCGCCAGCTCGCCAGGGTAACCCGTGGCCTTCTGCGGGCCGCCGTTCCGGCCGCCGCTCTGCACCTGCTTCTGCTTCTTGGCGGCCTTGGCCGCCTTGGCCTGACGAGTGGCCGAAGCGGCCACTCCCTTCTGCGCCTTCTTGGCGACCCTGGTCTGACGAGTGGCCGAAGCGGCCAACTCCTCCAGGTCCGCGTTGAACCCGTGCATCTCAGAGTGGAGGGTGACATACCCTTCGAGGGTTCCGAGGGCCGCTTCCAGCGCCTCGCTTCGCGCGGATACCGTCGCATTCAGCTCTCGCACGAGAGTCTCGATCTTCTCCGCCTTCTCCGCATCAGCAGAAACGATGGTTCGCAGCTGCAGCAGTGCGTCCCTGGTACTAAGCGTCTTCTTCATTTGGTTCGGCTCCTTGTAGCGCCTTTGGTTTCTCGGACAGCTGGTTTATACCCAGTGACCAAGATCGGCGAAGAGCATTAACCGTATTTTCGCTGAGGTCGTAACCTAGCGACTTCATGCCGAGACTATTCGCGGCATAGCAAGTAGTTCCACCACCTACAAACGGATCAAAGACCGTAGATCCATTGGGGATTCCGCTGATGCGGATGAGTCTGCATGCGAGTTCCAATGGAAATTCATGACGGTGCATCTTCTTTGTAGTGGCACCGGTGGTCTCATACGGAAGGAACCAAACGTCTCCGGGGCAGTGAAGGGCGTCACCTGCGCTCTTCCAGCGCTTGATGTTCGACTTGTCAGCGTAGGCAACGCCAATTCCATCAGCCTTGCGATTCAGTGCGTGAGCGCTTTTCTCTGGCTTCTTGACGAAGCACAGAACGTATTCCCAGCAGTAGTTGAGGAGATGGTCCGAATTGATCGGTTGGAAGTGCCCCCTCGACACCACCTCAGTGCGGTTCTTAGTCGCGCATGATGGGCACTTTTCGACCCACCCGCCTACGGCGATCGATTTGACCCAGATGATGGTCTGGCCGGGCGCAAGCTCACCCTTGGCCCCGGCTATGATTTCCCGTTGCGCGTCGAACGGGCGGTCGAGCTTTTCCTTGATCTGAGCGATGATGACGTAGGCCCTTCCACCAGGCCTAAGGACCCGTCCGAACACCCCGCCCAGCTTGCGCATCAGGCCGTCGGTATAGCCGTTCTTCTTGAAGTAGGGCGGGCTAGTGACGATCAGATCACAGCTCTCGTCCTCGATCTCCGGGCACCCGTCGGCGGTGTCGCCGACGTAGAATGAGCCTTCAGCCATGCGTAGTTCCTCCAAGAGGGCATACTACCGACCTGGTCCGCAGAGTACAAGTCTGTATCTGACGCGCTTGTGTAAGATACGAGTAGAGGAGCGAATCCAAATGAGCCAGACACAGCAAAGCCTAACCAAGGGCACCTACGCCTACTGCTCGCACTCGCTCTTCATCTCAGGGGACGTAGTCGAGATCTTCGTGGGTAAGTGGCTCATCAAAGAGACGGCATCCGGGTCTACGAGGATCCTCCAGAAGTTCCCCCCTGAGGCGGAGGTCGATGGTGGTGGACTCCTGTGCGTTCTGAAGCTCCGCCGGCCGATCACACTAGCCGATTACCGAGAGTCTCATCACCCGGCGCTGAGACCTATGGTCCGAAACCTGGAAGAAGACGTCACCATGGTGTTGGTGCCAGCGGAGCTGCTGTGCACCATCCCCGATGGTATGTAGTAGAGGACAGCATGAGCGATTCACAGACAGAGACCAGTCGTATCGAGGTGAGCTTTGGCGTCGATGTACCGACTGGTGACATCGCACTGATCGAGAAGAAGATGGAGACCGTCCGGCCCGGATCAGCCGAATACGCGATGGTCTGGGACGAGAGGAAGGCTCTCCACACCAAGTTCATGGCCCGGCTTGAGGGCGAGTGTGCCGCCTACATGAACATTGCTAGGGGGCAGGCGAAACAGATCTTCGGAATGTAGGCGGCCGCCGGGTAGAAGGAATTAGGAAAGCGTAAGCAAACCATTCCTACAGGAACAGAAGATATGACGAACCAACTCGGCGTTGAGATGACTTACCTCACAGATGATGATAGGAACCTGCTCATGAAGGGCATGATCCTGAGAAGACTGGCCGCCGGCTGCCCGCTCACGCGAAGCCAGCTCGATGTTGGTATCGAGCAGGACATCATCGAGGTCCAGCGAAGGTTCTCGACCTTCGAATTCGAAGCCTATGTCGGCTGCGACCTCGACTCGTTCTATACGGGTATGACGGCCGCCATGCTCATCAACCAGAGGGATGTCGATGGCACGACGCTCTACGAACGAGGGAGCCTCGCTGACGAATTCGACAAGGGCCTCTCCGATGACATGGAGTGGATGGTGGAGTCTTTGCCCATGTCGACTCGGGGGTTCTACGATGAGCTCAAGTCCCGACCGGACCGGGAGGTAACGGTGAACATCGAAGATGTTATCGATGATCACAACTCCGGCAAGAAGCGAATGGTCGTCGACCATTCGAAGCACGAGCTCCGCGATCACCAGCTTCGTTCCGGACCGACGACCGGTCGGTAATCGTGTTCCAAATCGGTGACCGAGTCCGGAAGAGATACCTAACAGGTAGCAAGAAGGGGTCTTACGCTCCGGAGGGTACGGTCATCGCCATCATTGGTCGGTGGATCACCGTCAAGCATGACCTTCTAAAGGATGTAAGGGTTCGAGGTGTCGACATCGTCGCTCCGAGGTTCGACTACCTCGCCGACGAGATCGAATTTATCAACCCTCTGCTCCGGCTGGCGTCGGAGCTCTAGGCTACTTGCTGAGAATCACCATCAGGGCGGCCCAGACCTTCTCCTGGGTATCGATGTCTTCCAGGAAGAGCTTTTCCATGTCCTTCTGGGTCCGGGCCTCCAGGTGCAGAAGCTCGTAGCCTGACCCCGTGTCCTTCTTCTTGAAGAGCTCGTACTTCTTGGCGTAGTCCCACAACCAGATGGTGTTATCTGTGTCGCCGGCGCGACGGCCGTGGCCGGGGCTCATCCAGTAGTGGAAGGTTCCGTAGCGACCCGGAGGGCAGATCCCCGAGTCGGTGATCTTGGTCTCGATCTCGATGAAGTCGGCCGTGTCGTCCTCTCCAGGCTGCCACTTGCCGCCGAACTTGACCTGCTTATCGTTGAAGCCACCCTTGCCGTCCGGCATGAGGTAATGCTTCTGGCGCTTGGTGAACTTGACGTCGCACGCGCTGGCGTAGCCCTGACCGAGTCCGCCTGGCATAACGTCTGGGTTGCCGAAGGCTGACATCTTCTGGCGCAGCTGGTTGATCAGGATGATCGTAGGCTTGCGTGTGCTCGCAATGTCCTTGCTGACGATCGAGCAGACCCACTTGCGGAGTGCCGCGTTTACCAACATGGCGTTCCGGCCGATGGTCTTGCCCTTCTCGGCCGACTTCGTGACCTCGTCCACGGCGGTCATCTGTGCGATCGAGTCGATGATGATCAGACCGATTCCAGCGTCCGAGCGTAGAGCTGCGTCGGCGATGTCGACGACCTGCTCCCCGCCCTTGGGTGCGACCATTGCGATCCGGTCGGGGTGGATGCCATGGGCCTCCGCCCACGGTCTGTTGTCCGCGATACGACCCTCCACGTCCACGTAGAGGCACTTGGCGAAGACGAATTCACCCTCACAACCGCACTTGGTTCGATGTTCAAAGCATCGACCGCAATGATTGCTGGTGAAAGCCTCGGCGCAGTTAAGAGCCGACCCGGTCTTCGCGCTCTTGGGGATTCCCCAAAATCGGTAGAGGCGGCCGCGCCTGAGACCACCGTAGGTCATCCGGTCCAGGACGAAGTTGCCCGTGGACATGGTCGGAGTGCCATCGACGGGCAGCCCAGACGCTTTCTCGATAGATCCCGGCCAGCGCTCCTGCGCTGCTGTCACCCACACATCGAACGGGTCGACAGTCGCCTCGCCCTTCTTCTTGCGAGGAGTCTTCTTCGGGGGCGAGACCTCAACCTCGGTCGACGCGTCTTCACCGACGCCGTCAGACTCCGACTGAGCATCAGTCGACTTCTTGGTTGAGGTCTTCTTGGTCTTCTTCTTGGCCATTCGGGTTCCCATCTGATTGTAGACCCCTTAGACGCTTACGTCTTCGAGAGCCTTCTTGATGATAGGAATCTCACGAGCGACGCGCTCCTTGGCCAGACGGTAGGCCAGCTCGATGGCTGCAGGTAGCTCTTCCTTATAGCACGGAAGGTAGACCCCAACCTCTACGCCAACAGACTGGAAGCTGCGGCTGAGCTTGATCGGAACGCTTACATGCGCCATGGCGGGGGTGGTCGCGAACGTATGAATCTCGATAACGTCTTCCGTGGAGGCCGAGTCCTGGTCTACGCCATCGAGCTTGACGGTGCGCTGAACGATGATCTTCGTTTCCGCCGTCACAGGGACCATGGCGGCACGCAATGCCGCCGGGTCTGCCTTTACCTCAGGGCCTGTGGTGGTTTCCGTGTTCGGGGTGGTTGTCATTATGGTCCTCAAGGTGGTCGCCGACGATTGGGATGGCCCGATCGCTGAGTTGAATCTCTCTCCAGGCTTCTTTTACCCGCTCGGACCACTCATCAAGCCGACCACTTGATCTATGCGATGATTGCGAGACGAGGAAAGCTACAAATTCGGCCGGATACCACCGCCGCCCGAGAGAGTCTTTTGCACGATTGAGCGGAATATAGCCTTTCTTTTCCCAATTTCCTAGCGTCCGTGCGGAGACCCCGAGCACGTTGGCGGTCCTACCGCTACTTAGAAGGTTGACGCTCACACCGTTGATGACGATGACCTTGTCCCGATTGAAAGATCGCTTCCGATCACTAGGTCCTTGTTCGGCGCGACGGCGCCTGACAGATTCTTTGATACTCTCGGCGTATTCTTCATCAGTGGCGTAACGCTCGCGGCGGGCTGCCAGGACCTTCTCGGCAGCCTTCCTGTCCTCCTTCCACTTGCGGCGCGAGTTAGCGCGCCGAACGAGTTTGGATAGATACTCTTCTGGCATGGCTACACCACCAGCCTGGTCTTGTGAATCACTTTGCTCCCGAGCTCGGCGTAAGTATCCGCCCTTCGTTGAGCCTTCCTGACCGAGTAAGGGACGTTCTCGTAAGGGTCGACCGCCATCAGAGGTCGACGATCGGCCGGGCCCTTGTCGCGGAGCCTCCCAAGAGGCTGGAGTGGCTTGCCGGGGGGAGTCGCGAACAGCTCGGTGTCGATATGGGGGATGTTCATCGCGTCTCGACCAAACGCATAGGTACAGAAGATCACATCCCCTGCCATCGCCTCTTCGAGCTTTCCTTTGTCCTTCTTCCTCGTTTCGAGACCTCCAATCAGCAGAGTCGCCTTGGTCTCTACGCTGAAGAACAAACTCTCATCAGACCCGTCGACATCATCATCAGTGGCAGCTACGATCAAGTCCAAGACGTTCAGCCTGGACTCGAACATCTGCTTCAAGTCCTTGAGGTGATCTACGAATCGAGAGAAAACGAGGATCTTGCGACCTACCTTCCTCATCTTCACGAGCTCGTCGACGAGCCACGCGTTGCGTCGTGTATCGGCGGCCAGCATCTTGTCGTACTTGAGAGGGTCTGGCATCGGATCGCCCCTGGGCGTCCGCTTCCAGGGGTTCGTGTATTCACTGATGTGGTAGGTCTTGTTGTAGAGGACCTGGACAACATCAGGCGTCGGACGGGACATGACCACCTTGTGGGCGATCTTCCCGAAGTGCCACTCGACCAGCTTGTCTAGACCATCGTCTCTGGTCGGGTCAGCCGACATTCCCACCCGATAGCGAGCGGTGAATAGCTTCATCACCTCGTTCCACTGTGGAGCGCCGAACTTGTTCACCTCGTCGGCGACGATGACCCCGAATTGAGAGTAGAGCTCCTCTGGATAAGGAATCGAGCTGAGCAAGCTCTGGACCATCATGATGGTGACCGGCTTACCCAGATCGCACCGATCGCGCCGAACAATTCCGATCTCGTCATCTGTGAGATTGAAAAGCCACTTGGCTGTCTCGACCCAGTTCTTCATCATGTGGCCGTTGTAGACGAGAACGCCAATGGTGGTGTTCAGGCGCTGTCCAATGGTGTAGCCGAGGATGGTCTTGCCGCACCCTGTGGGCGCTATCAGAATGCCACCTGAGTGCTCTTTGATGTGCGCAACCATGCGGTCGACGGCCGCCGGTTGCCCCCTCTTTGGCTCCAGCACGACGTTGAGAGGTAGGTTGGTGGGCGTGCCGGATGTCCACTCGAACGCGATGTCGTGCTTACCGATCTTTCGGTTCGCCATCGCCTGGTCGAAGTAGAACCTAGGGATCCAGAAGTAGCCGTCCTCCTTGAAGAAGGCCTCTACATCCACATCCGGAGCGTCGTTCCAGGACTTCATCTGGAGCGTAAGCCGCTCGCGCATGTCCAGCTGGACGCTTACCTTGAGCTTCTTCTCCAGAATCCCAAGGTAGCCGCGCAATCGGTAGATGTCGCGCTCAGTGGACATAGACACAGCTGTAGAGCCTCCGTATCTCATCTTCTGTTTTACCCGAGATCGAGATTGGAAAGGTAACCCTATACGGGCTAGTTACTACACCGTCTCGGAGGGGTCGAAGTATGGCGGAGGGGTCGTCCACGGAATCTTCCCGCCAATGACGAGCTTAGCCTCATCAAAGAGGGTTCTGATGTGGGAGTAGGGAAGGTTGGTCGGGTCGATCTTCTGCCTTACGGGCCGACCATCAGCTGTCGCCTCGATGATGGGACCCCAGGGGCACTCCATGATCCTCGTGGGGATCTTCTTCTGGTTGAGGGCGTAGGCGATCTTGGCCGCCATGAGTCGTCCGGCAGGGTCTCCATCGGTGAAGACGTAGACGAACGGCGGCCGCACAATGCTGATCGCCAGCGCATGGGCTGCAGAGAATCCCTCACCTAGTGTCGCCCCGACGTTCGCCTTGCCCTCCAGGGCTTGCCACGTGTTCAGCGTGTCGATGCAGGACTCGACGATGACGACCGGCTTGTTGGGCTCCCACATGTGAACGCCGTACAAGTGCTTGGACTTGTCCAGGCCCATGTAGTTCTGGTGCTTCCGCTTCGCCCGATCGCTGACCGCTCTTCCGACCAGGCCGACCAGGCCACCATCTGACCGCCGGACCGGGAAAACAAGGAAGGCGGCCTCCTTGTCGTAGCCCAGGCCCCAAGCCTTTGCCGTCTCGACGGTGATCCCTCGTTCGATGGCGTATTGAGGGATCTTCCCGGCGTAGTCCTCGAACAGCTTCTCACTGACGAGCTCCCGATCCCTGATGGGAGGGCACCAGTCCTTGGAGTCGGCGGGACCGTGAGCCTGGGCCAACCTCTGCCGCTCCCGCACGAGCTGGCCGGACAGCGAGACCGACTCTAGCTTCTCGACCTCGGCCAACATATCAACAAGATCAGGAGGATCTCCTCTCATCTTCACGCCGGTTCGGACGAGGACAGAAAGCTTCCCCTTGAACCTGCAGTTACCGCTCCAGCACTTCACCCTGCTAGGGCCGCCGTCAACTACCTCAACAGAGCAGGACATGTTGTCGTCGAAGTGATCGCCGTGGTTCTTGACGGCGAGCGGGCAGGCGATCGACATATGCGCGCCCCAGGTAGCCGTACCGAGGTAGGCTCGGCCGAATTTCAGGCCGAAGGCGTTGCAGATCCGCACGATGCCGTCTTCGTTCATCGTTCTCTAGTCAATCAGGATCGACTCTTCGTCATAGAAGGGATCATCACCCTGATCGTCAGAGTCACCACTACCGCCGGTGCTGTCGAGACTCTGGCCTGAACCCTCTTCTACCTTGTCGAGTAGCTTGATCTCCCCGTAGTTGTGCGTACCGGGATCGAAATTGATCTCCAGGTCCACCGTCTGAAACTCCCGGGCCTCCATACCTCGGATGATGCGTCGCTTGTTCCCCTGGAACTCAGTGTTCCCGAAGATACCGTCGATCGCGTCTGCATAGTCGCCGATGGCCTTTGCGTAGGCGACCGCGTCAGCCTCCGCGTTCATGTCGCCCTTCTTGACCTGTCCGCTGAGCTGAGTGTTCGTGACCACAGGGATCCCAAAACCGACAGCGATGTCGAGCTTGATCGCCTTGATGTTGTAGATCATGCGCTCCCACATCTGCAGACGTCCGGGCGCGTCCAAGATGTAGAAGGAGTCGATGAACACGGCCTTTGGCCGATACTGGGCCGTCAAGCCGACGATGTCGTCGACTGTCCGGCAGCGATCAGACGCGACGACGATGATCTCTGGTCGAGTGGGATCTGGCTTCTCCATCTCGTCGCACCAGTCGAGGAACTGCTTCTCCTGAGCCTCGTCCAGCTGACCGGCGCGGAACTTCTCGTAGTCTAGCTTCTGGTGAATCGCGAAGAGTCGGCGGAGCACCTGCCATACGGGCATCTCCATCGACACGATCAGGATGCACTCGCCGGGCTTGAGCTCTGGCTCGCCCTTCTCGTCCTTCGCATTCCAGATGTGCTCAGCCCACTTCAGCAGGAGCCACGTTTTGCCCGACTTTCGCTTAGCCAGCACCACGGTGACCTCGCCAGGCTGAAGTCCCAGAGACGCCTTGTCCCGGGAGGGCCAGGGAGAGGAGTAGCCGAGCAGTCCCCCGTCACGGGACTTGGCCAGCAGGTAGCGCTCCTTCACGCCAGTGATGGCGTTCGCCGAGTTGGTTCGGACGACAGAGCCAAGGCTCCAGTTGGTGGACTTAACCAGATCACCAAGCGCCTCGCGGGCAGCGTAGGGGTCCTTGTAGATCTGCTCGATGATCGGAGCCATACCTTCGCTGAGTCGTGACTGCAGGGCGCGACTCATGATCTCCGATGTGCACAGATCGATGTCGAACTCTGCCTCTGGCTCGGTGATGTCGATCTTGTAGTGTTGTCGGATGTTCGAAATCGACGGCATCTTGCCCTTCGGCAAGAAGACGTTCTCGCAGGCCTCCCAGATGACTCGGTCCTCAGCAGAGACCAGGAACTCAGGAGCAACGCCTAGGCTCTTGGCATGCTGATAGGCGGCCACACCGCCTTGAACGATGGCGTATATGAGTGCTCTGTCGGGGTGGGTATCCATCTAGAATTCCTCCTTGTCGTTGGACCAGAAGTGACCATCCACCTTGACGAGGTGGTAGCGCTTGGAGTCGTAGAAGATTCTCCCGATGGTGGGATACTGCTTACCGAGCTCAGCGATGGGTAGGTTGGTTGTGATGTATGTAGGGAGCTTCCTGTCGTAGCGAGATCGGATCAGCTCCTCGATGATGCGAATGTCTCCAGCCTTGTAACCAGCGGCCGCCTGCTCCTGGCCGAGATCGTCGAGCGTGACCAGCTGTTGCTGGGTAAGGAGGTCCCAGACCTGAACGCCATCCAGGTTGGTCTCTAGCCATCGCTTCTCATAGGCGTGTTCGATGGAGCCGGCGAGCCGATGAAAACAGTGACCACCTCTGACCATGGCTGCCTTGAGCATGACGCAGGCAGCGCTCGTCTTCCCATAGCCGTGGTTGCCGTGGAAGATCGCGCCCTTCCCGCGACTACAGTCCTCCGGGAGCGTGGAGATCATTCCCTTCATCTGCTCCTTATAGGCGCAGCCGTTCGGGATCTTGTCGATGTTCGCCCTCCAATAACTGCGGCCGATACCGGCGTTATGGAGCATCGTCTTGGTGATCTCGAACTCCGGATCGCGCGAGAGACGGCGGTAATAGAAGTCGAGGCTCCAGTCCGACATGATTAGCTCCTGTCACCAGAGTCTTGGTATGCGCTGAGGGCTGCTCGGCGGATCGCGTCGGCATCGTCCTCAGGTGTCGAGGGTCCATCGGCGGTCTCGGTCGAGCCTTTGTTGTGGCGCTTGGCGTAGTCGTCGGCGTAGGGGCTGAATCTCACGGCCGGCGGGGCGACGACCCCAATTCCGATGTAAGTGAGCAGCGCGTCGGCGTTCATGTAGAGCTGCTCGTAGCTCGGATGTGAGGTCTTAGTGCCCTTGAGCCAGATTCGGGCCTTGGTAATGTTCTCGTAGTCGAGCACCAAGACCTGGATCATCTCGTAGATCTGTACCCGTGAGAACCTGTTCTTGAGGTCGCTCCCCCACTTCATGTCCTTACCGCCCGGGGCCATCGGTGCCTGCGCCTGGGGATACCTGGCCCGGACCGCCTTGGCGAAGTGGGTGTAGATCTGCCAGGGGTTCTTCGGGACCTCTCCGACCGTTTCCGGCTCTGGAGTGATCTGATCGTAGATCTCCTGTGTCTCGGCGCTCAGAGGCCCTCCGTCGCGCTTGGTGGGCTTGTTTTCGGCCCTCTTGAGGTCGGACACCTGCCCCCGGGCGCCAGGCCTGAGGGCCTTCTGACGCGCCCTCAGCGCTGCCAGCTCTTCCTTACTCATGCCCATGGTGTCCTCCTCGGGTGCCCCATATGGTGCATCCAGATCCTCGTTTGGTGCGGCGCGGAACTCACGATGTTTCTCTTCGGAGTGCTGTGCCTCCGGCGGTTCGGGTGCAGGCCCAAGAGACGCGAGAGGACGTAAGTCCGATCGTGTCCTCAGACCGTTAGGT
>Ga0307377_10005943_pt1 | contig 12917 bp, 9 predicted proteins | sample TR3MG_FD_202535 | JGI IMG/M metagenome (GOLD analysis project Ga0307377, IMG submission 202535) | Soil microbial communities from Risofladan, Vaasa, Finland - TR-3 | ecosystem: Environmental > Terrestrial > Soil > Coastal area > Acid sulfate soil | place: Finland: Risofladan, Vaasa | collected... | reverse complement strand
TTGTAAACTGGTGGCCGAAATGTCCGAAGAAGAGGCTAACCATGTAAGCAGTATGATCCCCAAGAAGTTCGGCAGGGTGCTCAAAATCGCTGACGCACTAGAAGAAAGTGTGGAGTTCGCTGAGTTTGCAAAAGACCATGAGAAAATAATTAATATTGCCAAGAAATTAGAGGGGCTAAATAAGAATACTGGGGTTCACCCATCTGGTATTGCAATCAGTTATTATCCAATTGCAGATATTATGCCCATGCAAGCTACAAACGACGGACACCTTGTTTCTGGCTATGATATGGATGGGGTGTCTGAACTCATGGTAAAGTTTGATATCCTTGGTCTTCGTACCCTATCGGTTGCGTCTATGACTTGTGAACAACTAGGCTTAGACCTTTATAATATTAATCCCTCTGACCCCGCTATTTATGCGGCCCTTGCTGAATTAACAGAACCGAAGGGGCTGTTTCAAATCGAAGCCGACACCAATTTCCGCGTATGCCAAAAGATTTCCCCAAAAAATATCCACCAACTTTCTGATGTAATTGCCTTGGCCAGACCAGGTGCCCTCAGCTTTGTGGACAAGTACGCCGAGAATATTAAGGTAGAGGAACCAGAGGTTATCCACGAGTTTTTCGCTGACATTCTCTCATACACAGGTGGTCTTCCGCTTTATCAAGAGCAGTTGATGAAGATGGCTAATAAGGTCGGTTTTACATTGGACGAGTCCGAGCAACTTCGCCGTATTGTCGGCAAGAAAAAGCGAGAACAGGTGGCTAAATGGGAGCAGAGAATCGCAGATAAAATTCAGGAGAACAACCTTGATCCTATAATTGGTGATTTACTTTGGAGAGTTCTCGATGAGAGCGCATCTTATTCGTTTAACTTATCACACTCTATTTCGTATGCCATTCTATCGGCCATCACAGTATACTTGAAGTTCAAACATCCACAAGAGTTTTTCTTAAGCCTAGTTAAGATGGCTCTGTTTGAACCCGATCCGCTAAATGAAATTAGCCTCATTTCTAAAGAGCTATCAGAGTTTGATATTAAACTGTTACCGCCCGATTTATCCAAATCAAAGATAGATTTTTCTATTGAAGGCAAAGATATTCGTTATGGTTTAAATGCTATCAAGGGCATTTCGGACAAAAGCTTACAGAACTTGGTCGATTTTAGGGGTCATGAGTTTGAAAATATCTACGATGTTTTTACTACCGCCAAGGACTGCGGCCTTAATATCGGGATTGTATCATCCTTAATACAGGCTGGTGCCTTAAATAGTATGACAGACTGTCGAAGCAAAACCGTATTACACGCTTGCTCTTTTAATCTTTTAACTGACAGGGTAAAAAGAAATATAGTTGCTCTAGGAGAAAAACATGGGTACGATGTATTGAATTCGATCTTTAAATGTGTGGAGAAATCTCTAATTGGAGACGATAAACGTCCTATTTTTACGGAAAGCACATTTAATACGTTCAAACAAAACTATCAGAGGTATCGCGAGATTTATGATTTAAACAAGCGTCATGAAAAATTCGCCAACTGGTACTTTGAGCGCAAAATATTAGGATATTGCTACAGCCATAATTTGCGGGATGTTTTTATTGAGAAGAAATTCACCAGTATTAGGGAGGTTGTCTCAAGCAACCTAGAAGGGTTACTCCATTTAGTGGGGGTAGTAGACGATTGTACCTCTGGTATAAGTCGCGCGGGTAATAAATACATGAGAATTTATCTTTCTGATGAAACAGGAATCATGACTTGTATCATGGTCAACAGCCAGCATCGCGAAACATTTAGTAACTATTTAGACTCTGGAGGAGAAAAACCCCAAAAAGGGAGTATTATAACTGTAGCTGGTAGAAAAAGCAATGATGCATTTTTTATTGACAGTCTGCAAATTGTTGATAAACAGATATATATGAAACTTTCAGAATTAAAATAATGGAATTAGACCATAGCCCACGATTTAAAGATAGCATAGAACATTCAAAATTAATTTGCCGCGAGCTAGGAGGAACAACTATCCAGCCGATGGATATATTTTTGTCTACGCTCGTATCTAATTATGATGTTATTATTAATTTTTTTAATAGTTGTACATCAGACCCCGCGTTCATTATCCGCAGCGCATATGCCCATTGCCAAGAGATAAAGAGACAAAAGAAAAAGAAAATTTGTTGGACACGCGAATCATCTTCAGTTATAAATAAGGCTGGCGCGGAAACCATTGTTGATAATTCTCCATTTATTGGCGTGGAACATTTATTTGCTTCTTGTTTAAAAAATTCGCCGTCTGTTGCTGACTTCTTACAATCGCTCTCCATTGATTCTGGGGAGTTTTATCAAGCCTTCGTTTCATTCAGGGCCATGATGTTATCTAGTAGTCAAACAAATGCGGAGGTAGATTATATGAATCAAACCACAAAAAATATAAGTAAGTTTTGTGATCATGTTAATACCCGTGTTATTGATAATCATTTTCAGTTTTATGGAAGAATGGATGAAATTAATGCGGCCATGACTGCATTATGCAGAAAACAAAAATCAAATGTTTTGTTTGTGGGCGAGGCTGGTGTAGGAAAGACCGCATTAGTCGAGGGCTTGGCCCTCGCCATGGAACAGCCACCCGACGATTCAGACATCGCATTCGTGAAGATGGATATTTTCGAGTTAAAGCTATCCGATATGCTGGCTGGAGCAATCTATCGTGGGGAGTTTGAAAAACGCCTTAACGACACCGTAGAGGAGCTTAAAAGCTTCCCTTCTAAAGTGGTTGTATTTATTGATGAGTTCCACAGTATCGTAGGCGCTGGAGACAAGGAGGGTGCCATGGATGCGGCCAATATTTTAAAGCCAGCCCTAGCTAGGGGAGAGATTTCTTGTATTGGGGCGACAACCTTTGCTGAATATAAAAAGTATATAGAAAAGGATACGGCTCTTGCTCGCCGTTTTGAAGTGATAAAAGTCACAGAGCCCAGTGCCAAGGAGACTGCTGAGATTTTACAGAATTGCAAAACGTCTTACGAAAAGTTTCATGGAGTAAAATTTTCCCCCGATTCTATTAAGCTTTTAGTAAAAGCCGCTGACGAACATACCCCATATCGTAAATTCCCAGACAAAGCTTTTGATCTATTGGATGAAGCTGGCACATTTTTTAAACTAAAACACTGTCGCAAGCCCATTAACTTAGTGAAAAGGGAGAGGGTTTTAAGGAAAAAAACAGAAGAAGATATTGTAACAGACGAAACTCATCTCGATCTATTAGAATTTAAAGCTGATATGGAGATTTGGATAGAATCTATCAAAAAAGAGGTCAACATAGGGAGTTCTGAGATTAAGCAATTTTTGAATAAAAAATTCAACATCAGCGAAAATTCCCCAGACTTATATACATTAATTTCTAAAAATCTTTTGGGCCAAGCTGACGCTTTGACAGAATTTTGTTCTCTAGCAAAATTTTCTTCCTCAACTCGACTGGGCTACAAAAACAAACCGAGGTTTTCGGTATTGATTGGCGGTCCATCTGGGGTTGGGAAAACTTTATTAGCACAAGAGTATGCCAAGGCTCAACCTCTAGGGGTGGAAGCTTTAGAAATTTTTGATATGTCTCACTACGCAGATTCCACATCCATTAATAAGATGATTGGCTCTTCCGCTGGTTATATAGGTTACGAACAGGGCGGGGTGTTGACCGAGAAATTAAAAAACAATCCCAACCTTTTAATTCTGTTCAAAAATATTGAGAAGGCGCACCCCTCTGTTATAGATTTGATTGCTCAAATTTTATCTAATGGCATCCTTAATGATAACATCGGCCAGAAAATTGATTGTTCGAGATGTTCTATCTTTTTGACAACTTCTGAAATCCAAAAAAATATAATCGGCTTCAATTCGTCAGAAGTTCTTTTACAAATAAATGCCGCCAAATTGCCCAAGAACATTCTCTCTTCTGTAGATAAGTCATTGGTATTCAAGGACTTATGTATTTCTACGATGAAAGACATTGTGATTTCCTATTTGTCTCAACCCCCATTAAAATTACAGGTGGACCCCTCTATACCAGCATTTGTAGTAGAGAAGGTTTCAACCGATTCGGGAGCGCGGCCCGTTCTCTCTGCAACCGATGAACTTATAATGGGGCCAGTATATAAGTATCTTTCCCAAAATCCCGATAAAGATAATGAGAAAATTTCTATTAAAATGCTTGACAAGTCTGTGAATATCAACATATTAGGAGATCATGGCAAATAGAAAAACAAATAGAATAGTAGACGCAGTCCGTGAAACGGAGGGCCGTTTTTTTGGCCTTCGTACTGCCGATGGTCGCATTTTTAATGCCCAACTGGTAAAGGAAACCCCTCAAGGCATTCGGGTCTTTGACCGCAACAAGGGTGATAAACACCTAGTAATGAAGAGCAACATCTCTTCTGTTACTACGCGGGGCCGCACCATTTCCGTCTAACACAGGGGGGCTTCGGCCCCTCTTTTTTTATGGCACAAGTATTAAACATTTTTTCTAAAGATACAGAACTTTCTGATTTTGAGATTAAGGTTTTGCGCGAAATCTTGGCTGCAAGCGGAGCGCCAGACGGAGCATTGAATGAAGCTGAAATATCGAAGGTGTTTACTGACTTCTTTTATACCCTGTATTCTATGCCCGTAGAAAATGGGATAATACATATAAAGGTTTCTGTCCACAAAGATATATTCGATTATGAGGAATCCATGGTATCTGGAAGAAAAAACGGCTGTTCCAGAGTAACTGGCGTTTTTATTGAGTCTGGCGAGATTTCGGGCGGATTATATTATTCCGTTTCTGCGGTTTATGACTGTGTCCCGCTAACGGCATCCTTGGGAAAATCAAGAAATACTTTAATTTTATTGCTTGGAATGGTTAATGTATTAGCCAAACACACATCAGATGGCCTTCCTTCTCAGGAATCAGTATACAACAACTTTTTTCAATTTCATAATTTCACATCATCCATATCAGAGAGGCACAGGTCTAAATTTACGCTGTCGAACGAAGATATGGGTTTGAAAGAAATTAACGACATTTCTCAAGTATGCTATAATCTTTTTAAGAAGAATATTCTTGACAAGTTTAATGGAGAAGATTTTTGTTTAGGCCCAATAAGACCCGTTGATTTAATAGTTAGTGAATCCACTTCTTGCCCATTTATAGGTTTTGCGCCGCATATAAATCGAGGCTCAAAACTTGTTGATTTGGCTTGTTTGCCGTGGTATATAGATTTTGACCAGAAGTCTTTTGCTAGGGTAGTATATAAATGGGATGCAAAGACAGGGAGTCAAGTAGACAACCTCATACCTTATTCATGGATTCCCGCTTTTTATTTAACCTTGGTAGATGAGTTAATGTCCATCACTATGCAAACCCATATCGGAACACAAAGCAGATTATTAAACAGCGAAAGATATAAAAGACTACGCGGCCACTTGAACCTCCATACAGAATTTAAGGAACATTTACCCAGATTAGACAAAATTTTCATTGAAAAATACTTAACCTAAACTAATATTCATTATGCGCTCAATTCAATTTTACAAACCAAACTCAAAAAACACTGGCGGGGCAGGAGCCTTTAGCTGTTCTTTAAATAACCGCACTGGTCAGGTAGAATCATACATTAATCTGATTAAGCAATTATCGTGGGATTCCACAAAGAAAGTCGGTAAATTTTATGACCCGAACATCACGGATAATAAGATCGCTATCAAAATGAGCTCTAGTGAACTTGGTTCTATGATGGATGTTATTGAAAATCTTGGCAATGAGTTTTCCACCGTTCACCGTTCTGACAGCGGTATGACAAGTATTACTTTTAAGCCATATGAATTTAAAGGCACAAAGGGGTTTAGTCTCGGAGCGTCACGAGATGGCAAAAAGTTTGGCATTGGTTTGACTATAGGTGAGGCAGTTGTTGTTAGAGAATTTTGCCGCGCGTCTATACTAGATATGATGTGGGAAGATAAACAGGAATGAGAAAAAAAAGAATACTAATACATTCTAATTTTTGCCGCGCTTTTACTGGCTTTGGCAAACACAAAAAGAATATCCTAAAATATTTATTCGATCTGGATAAATATGAGGTCATTGAATTGGCAAACGGATCGGTTTTTGATGAGCCCAAGCTGTCTATGTTACCTTGGAAGGCTTATGGGAGTTTGCCCAAGGACAGACTACTACTCGCACAATTATCGCACGATCAGCAAGCGCAACGCCAAGCTGGATATGGTTTTTTTGGCATTGACGACGTTATTGAGAAGGTCAAACCAGATGTTTATTTGGGGATAGAGGATATTTGGGGTCTCGAACTGTTTGATAAACCTTGGTGGCATATATTAACCCCTATAATTTGGACCACGCTGGATAGTTTGCCTATTCTGGAGGTGGCTTTTAATGCCGCCGCTAAAACAGAGGACTTTTTTGTATGGGCGAGCTTTGCGGAGAAGGCGATGAAAGAAAGAGCGCCCAATGTTAAAACTCTACATGGGAGTATTAATACCGATACATTTTTCCCGCTTGAAAAAGAAGAAAAATTCAACCTTAGAAGAAAAAATAATATTTACGACCAAGAATTTATTATTGGTTTTGTTTTTAGAAATCAACTAAGAAAGACGGTTCCTAATTTGTTGGATGGGTTTAAAATATTTAGACAACAAAACCCCGAAGCTAACGCTAGGCTTTTGCTTCATACCCACTGGGAAGAAGGATGGGATATTCCGCGATTAATGAAGGAAAAGAAAATTGACCCGAACTTAGTTTTAACTACGTACTATTGTCCCAAATGTGGACAGTATGAAATTAAACCATTTCAGGGGAACAAACTCAATTGTGGCTGTGGTGCGGCAAATAGTCAAAATACCACTAATATCGCACATGGCGTAAATGAAATTCAGTTAAACGAAATTTATAATATGATGGATGTTTATTGTCACCCGTTTACTAGCGGTGGACAAGAGATACCCATCCAAGAAGCAAAATTATGTAATCTCATCACCCTTGCTACCAATTATTCGTGTGGCGAGGACCATGTAACTTCACAAAGCGGTGGGTTTCCCCTTGAATGGGCAGAATATAGCGAACCAGGCACCCAGTTCATTAAAGCTTCTACTTTCCCGTCCAGTATAGCCAAGCAACTTAGAAAGGTGCATCAAATGACGCCAGAGAAAAGGAAAAAATTAGGGGAAAAAGCTAGGCAGTTTGTAATAGACAATTATTCGATTGAGGCGGTCGGCAAACAATTAGAAAAAATTCTAGACGAAACGCCGATTGTTACTGACAATGTTTGGAATAAGCATCTTAGTTCTATAGAAGAATCTGCCGCGCTAACTATTCATGATTTTTTAGACGATGATGATGGAGATAACAGGATATTAGTGGCTGTACCCCAAGGGCTTCAAGATGTACTTTTATGCAACTCTTTGATTTCTAATATGAAATTAAATTATCCGTCATATAATATCTACTTTGCCACGCACCCATCTTTATTCGGGGCGATAGATGGCCATCCTGATATACACAAGGTAATTCCGTTTCACCCCTCTTTTAATTCCTCTCTCGCGTTTGAGGGAATGGCTGACAGAGCGGGTATATTTAGAATGGTATTCACCCCACACATTACAACCCAAACAAGTCCTTGCTATACCCATAATGCCGAGGATAAAATAGCTTTTGATTTATGGAACAAAACGACCTAACTGATCCCCTAGAAGTTGATGACAATGTTATCGAACTGGCTAGCAAACTGTATGAAGAATATTGTGAGACCGTTGGAGGTGTAGCTTTTAATGGCGACCTTTTACCTCATTGGAGCGAGTTCTGTATGCGGAAGGGGTCATACAAACAAGTAGAGGGATGGATCGCCGTGGCTAATCTGGCTATCGACGAAACCCGTCCCATTAGAATCTAATGGCACATTTAATTGAAGAGTACGCTAAAAGCTGTGGGGTTAAGATTGGTACGCCAATTTTAGACGAGCATTTTTTCCCCATAACACACAAAAAATATTGTACAATAGACACGAGGGCAGAAATGCCAGCGCGATTCTATCCATATTGGGGCGAAACCATAGCTCTATTGAAGATGTCTTTAGTCCCCAAATTGGCTATTATAAGAATAGGAGACAATAACGACACCAATCATTATGGAGAAACTCAATCGGTAGGGGGGTTGTCAATAAAACAACTGTGTCATGTTATTAAGGGGTCTTCCCTGCATATTTCGGTAGGCGGGCCAACCATGCATATTGCTTCTGCATTTGGTGTGCCGTCGGTGTCTCTTTTTTCTAATACCTTGGCAGAGTATGAGGGTCCAGTTTGGAATAAGAATAAGGGCGTCTGTTTACAGGCGAAACTTGCAGAAGGTTATCCATCTTTTTCTCCAGAAGAAGCGAAGCCGTCTATACTGTCTATTCATCCCGATCATATTATCTCTGCGGCACATTCCTTGTGTCCCGAAGAAATTTCCGAACCTAAAGAAAAAATTACTTTTATTGGCGAGCTTTATCATCACAAATTATTAGAGGTTGTTCCAGACTTTGTTGCTCCGCTTCCAATACTAAAGAATAAATTGCTGAATGTTCGTTATGATCTTTGTCCAAACGATAAAAATCTAGAAGGATGGTTGCAAACCAACAGGTGTTCTATTATTTCTAATAAAATTCTTCCAATAGATTTATTAAGTAAATACAAAACAAGCGTAACTTATATGAATTTTATTTGTGAGATCGGGGAATTTCCAGATGAAGATTATCTTCTCCAACTCCAAGCACTCGGCCACCCTTTCAAGCTGTATTTTAAGGGAAAAGACTCGCCAGAATTCAGAGTTGAATTGAATAGGTATTTTGATTTTAATTTTGAAAGAATAGAACCACCTACAGAGTGGCCCGAAAATATTTCTGAGAAAACCCTGTTCCATACTAATAAAATAATATTTAACAAAGATGGCCAATATGGAAGCAAGGCCCACTTACTTGCGAAAAGAAATGATAACGTATTGATTAAAAGCCTTGACTTCCTTGAAGAAATAGGCCACTTTTATCTATATGAAAAATAAAACCGAATCCGAACCCGAGAATTCTGCGGCTGGTTCAGCCTTTACCGAAGAAGGTGGAGTGTTGGTTCCCACTAATAGCTGCCTCCGTGACGAGCGAGGTCTTTTAAAGAGAGTAGAACATATTTTTAATGAAGATGGGACAGTAGACTGGCGGGCTATGATACCCAAGGAGTTCCTTTATGTTAATAAAGGCTGGTTTGAATCGCGCAAAATGCCTGTGCCACAGTCTCCCGATGGGCTCGAAGATAAGCAACTTCTGGTGCTTTTGGGCGGAATTAAGTACGTCGCTAGGCTGAGGGGTTATAGCGCCGTTGATTATGAATGGGCTCCCCATTCCACACCCGAACACGTAGCTGTAAAATGCACCATCGTGTGGATCGAAAATTTTGAAGTATCAGACCCCGCAAGACGGTGGATGGAGTGCAGTTTTTCTGCTCTCGCAAATGCGACAAGGGACAACCTATCGGACTTTGTGATAAAGTTTCCAGAAACTATTGCAGAGAACCGTTCGTTCGTTCGCTGTGTTCGTAACTTCTTGAATATCAACATCGTAGGTGATGATGAAATTGACAAGGGTACTCTAGAAATCATCCGTGGAGATGGCGCTTCCGCCGACAAGAAAAGTCTTCCTCACGAAATTCTTCGCAAGATTGCCACCGCACATCTCTCTGGAGATATCTTCGACGACTTTAAGGATGAACTGCGAGCCTTGTATAAAAGCAAGAAATATAAGCCCGTTGTCGATCCAAAGGAAATCGCACAATGGACCGATTATACTGATATACCGACGGCAGAGGTCCGAAATATTATCGGGACTATCAAGAATTTATGATAAAACGCATAGTTTCAACCGAAGATTTCGCGTTAGTCTATCATAACTTTTCTGAGTTATCCAAAGAACATCCCGTCAAACATTATGGCGGGATTTCTTTTAATCCAGAGACTATGTATGGCGCGTGGAACAATGAAAATTTGCTAATCAATAAGTGTGTGCTGGTTTGCAACTTTATAGATGAGCAAATAATTGATTCGTTGTGTTGGTTTGTTATTGGTCGTGATTGGCGCATCAATAAAACCGTCGCCACATCTTATTTGTGGGTATCTAAGTCCAACAAGACAGGAGTAAAAGTGCTAAAGGAATCCCTCAAAATATTAGAGAGGAAGAAGGTTGATGTAATAGAGGTCGGGTTCCTCCTTAATAGTTCGTCGGCCCCGCAAATTAAACTCCTCTTAAATAAATTAGGGTTTAAGCTGGATGCAGAATCTTACTTTAAGGTTGTATAGGATCATTTGAGACAGGCTTGATATAAACAATTTCCTGTGCGATAATTTCAACATCGGTTGTTTGCTGCAAATTAATTCGGATGGGTGATTGCGCGGCATAACTTGAAAACAATTTCCCAGGGGTCTTCGCAACCGCAAATAATGAATCATTATTGCTGACATTAATAGTTTTTGTTCTTAATGTAGCCGACGAATAATCCATCTCAATAGCATTAGCTATGGGATCGCTTAACACGTTGAAAATGTTTTTCGACAAATAAGCCTTCGTATTGGAATTTTCTACAGAGACAGCAATCTGCCAAGCCACAGGGTCTATAGGAGACTCAATCGTTTGCTGGCTTCTAAAGATTGGCGTGGCAGTTTTACTAGGATTTTCTTCCTGTGTTTCTTTAACGATTGGTTGTTGTGAGATTTTCGTGAAATTTCCTCCCAAGTAACTATTTACCCAAGATTGGAAATCGCTCGCCGTTCCAGAGGCGGAAGCAATTGCTCCAGCGCCCATTGTTTCGATTAAATATTGCAACTGCTCTGCCGCAGCTATAACGCCTTTAGCTAAAGTTCTCGAACTTAGGCTGGTGGCAATACCGAAATTAATGGGAAGCGCTGGATACTGTTCGTCTGGATCATATTCTGCGGCGATACCATTATACTCTTCCGTCAAGATTCTTACATAGAAATCAGCAAAGGTTAATGAGCGTTCATCAGTTTGTGACGTACTAGAAATGAGTGGCAAAGGACTACTTGGGAGGCCAGCGCTAGCACCACTTTCTCCGAGTTTTAAATTACCACCGACAGGAACTTTTCCGCTAGGGATAATCCCCGCTCCAGTTCTAATAAGGCCAGGATCGTTAGCCCTTATCCCAGTGTAGTGATATAGAATATTTCCTGTATTACCGCTATACATAACCCATCTTCCATGAGGGTACGTGCCAGTATCATTATTGATATAATGCATTTTGACGGTCGTGTCTTGTAGCATATCCCATACATAATTTTGTGAGAGGTAATTAACTTCCGTCAAATAGAAGGTAGTATTAACTAGGTTTGAAAATGTGTTATTATTTTCTAAAGCAACATCGCTTTTCACGGTAAATTGTTTTGCCACCCCAGTCATAGGGATAGTTCTTTTAATTTTTTGGATCAGAGATGTGCTTATTTGTCCAGCGCCAGACTCATTGGAGACTCTTACGCTCATTACCTTATCTTCCAATGAAGATATAGAAGCGTAATCAGAAATATTATTGCCAGTGATTGTATTAATAACATAATCACCCGTAGATAACTTGAGGGCATATTGATTTCTTATTTGGAAAAAGTCTTCAGCCACTTCTTCTGCTTCAAATGCTGTGGAGAAAATACCAAAGTTCGCTAGATGCCCTTTAAAGTTGTTTGAATAGTAAATGGTAGGCTCAACCCTGCTTACTGTCGGGCCGAACTGTCTACCCACACCACAAGCCTCGTAATGCCTATTTATACCAGAACCCGAAGCCGAGCCAGAAGCATCAACCACAGAATTGATATAGGTGAACGATCTTCCTGTCGCCGCAGAGCCCGCTCCCGTTTCTGTATAAAAGGTTGTAGCGAAATGAAACCATTTGCCGAGTTCCCATACATTGGGACTGCCAGTATACGAAATAAGCCCACCAGTAGCACCACCAGTAGTTCCCAGCCTCATGTCGATTCTATACGTTCCATTAAAATCGCCAGACGTATTGTCGCCAGAAAACATTATGGAATATCCGCCAGTTGCTCCCCCGCAATCGACAAGATACATGGCATTTTTAGTTGCCTCTAGTTTTACCCAAGACGTTACTGTTTGTGTCGGTCTTTGTTTTTGGAATAAAGCGTGAGCGATACTTGTGGCCGTTCTGTCCGTGGCCAACCTGATACCTTGACCCTCTCCCGTAAAGTGGATACCCTTCACAAAAGATCGTTTAGAGGTTCCTCCGCCAGCCCCATAGCTGTATTGAGAATCTGCTATAAATTTCCAGTTGTCTCCAGTTGGAGAGGCTGGATTGTATACCCAAACGCCACTAAATGTTAAATTACCAGCAGTATCGTTATATGGAATGCCAGTTACATTAGAGCCAGAATATCCCCAATTATTTGTGCCAGCAGTAAATCCAGTATTATATACCCATACTCCGTTATCTGTATTAACGGCTTTAGGATATGTGCCTTCTATTCCGCTACATAAACCAGTCACATCATTGGCGTCGCCAGTTGTACTCGCGGCGTTACCAGATACTTCAAAAATCATATTTCTGAAATCGCATGAAATACCAAACCCGTCTACGTTAAAGCCTAATTTTGTGTATGTTGGATTTGCTGCCGAGGCGGCTAAAACCCCAGAATAAGAGGTCCAAGTCCCATTGGCCGTACCCACGGTATTATAAGTGGCGTAAGAGCTTCCGTTTGATCTGGCTATTTTTACAGTTCCAGCGTTTTTAATGTCAAGTTGCCAACGGTATGCTTTTCCAGTTTCCCAAGATCCAGTGACCTCATAAAATCCACCAGCAAACGTTGGTGTTAACCGATAAAGATTAGTAGCAAA
>Ga0307377_10005942_pt1 | contig 12918 bp, 14 predicted proteins | sample TR3MG_FD_202535 | JGI IMG/M metagenome (GOLD analysis project Ga0307377, IMG submission 202535) | Soil microbial communities from Risofladan, Vaasa, Finland - TR-3 | ecosystem: Environmental > Terrestrial > Soil > Coastal area > Acid sulfate soil | place: Finland: Risofladan, Vaasa | collected... | reverse complement strand
CAGGTGTTATTTGCTGTAGGGTTGTGCGGATACGCACTATGGAAGAAGGGGTGGATAAGGATTCTGCTGGCGATTTGCCTGATCCTCTGGGCTGCCTTCGCAATGCCCTACGATATCAAGATTGCTGTCCCACTGCTTTCCGTCGGCGTAGTCCTATTAACTATGGCTACACTCAAACTAAGCAAAGGGGGTGAAGGATGACATTCGGAAGCATCGGCCTACCCCAGATACTACTTGTCCTAGCGATCATGGGATTTGCGCTCTGGAAGAAGGAATGGATACGAGTGCTTCTGTCTATTTGCCTGATTATCTGGGGGGCATTCGCTATGCAATACGACATCAAGATAGCCGCACCATTAGTTTCTGTCGGTACGGTGCTATTCATCATGGGCATACTAACGCTCTTTAGGAAATTCAGAGGAGGTGAATAAAATGGCAAGAGCACCAAGAACAGTCATGACTAGGGTGGCGGGTCCCTTCTTCCCAACCCACCCGGGTGAACCGTTGCCCGCCCCAAGAGAACGCAGGGAACGGAGGCCCCCGAGCATATTCAAGCTACGGGAAGAGGCAGAGGAGAAAGCCGCAGAGGCAGCCGGGGTTAAGGTCTCTGCCAGCGCTGCACAAGCGATAGTAAAGCACGTGCAGGACAGCGGCAAAACTGGCGCCGAAGCTGGCTACATACTTGAACGGCTTATTGCCAGCGCCTCTTCCGGTGAAGTTAAGAAGCCTGAGCTACTGGCAACCCTGAGCACGGAACAAAAGAAGTGGTACGACAAACAAGTTGGCCAATACCAGGACTTAATGACTGAGTGCAAAGCCAGGTACAAGGCAGAGCTACAGGTACTCAAGGACAAATGCGGGGACGACGCAAGGAAATACACCAACGCAAGGCTCAAGCTGAAAGCCAAGATTTACCCGGACTGGAGCTCCCAGGCCAAACAGGCCGAGGCGAAATTCGAGGAGCGCCAGGACAAGCTGGCTGCCGCCATATCGGCCGCCAAAAAAGCGGGGGTTACTGGGCTCTCCTACGATGAGATATACAGCCTGGCCACAACGTCACCCACAACTGCCAAGAAATGGGGTGCCGAGCTCGGGCTGGACAAAGAGCAGATAGCCACAATCAGAGACGTGGGGCTGGAGGAATTGTACAAGACAGAAGATATAGCCGGGACTCGCATAACCCTCACCGACAAGGAAATTCCCAGGGAATTAAGGAAGGCCAGCCCCGAGGAGCAAGAGGGGTTAGGCATTAAGAAGGTGGGCGGGAAATGGCAGCAGGATGTGGTTGTCGCGGCCACCGGGCAGTATATTCCCGCAACCCTGTTTGACCCCCTGCCCCCCAATCAACAGGCGGAGGTTATCGCCGCCCCTGTAGGAACAATGATAGGTGCCGGTGCCGGCGCCATTCTCATACCCGAGATTAAAGAGAAGTCGATTGTGACCATCGAGGCTACAGCGGAGGAAAAGAAGAGGGCAAAGGAAGCCAAGGCAGAAGCAGAGGCAAGGGGATGGTCGTGCTACGCGCAAATCCATACATTCAAAGTCAAGCTGAAGGATGGGACGACCATACTTGTTGAGGCGTTAAGTGAGAGCAGCGCAGAGCAAAAAGCCAAGGACGCCGGATACAAGCCCGCATGGGTGACCAGGATGATGAGCGGGGAGAGTATAGAGCCAGCCAAAACTCCAACCGGTGCTTATAATGTAACAAGTGAAGGTGGAGAGACGGTAACCATGGTGCCTTTTGAGCATCCCGAGACAGGCGAGACGCTCTTGTTCCCCAAGGATGCGGCCGCAGAATTGAAGGACACAAAGGCTTACAAGGAAGCCAAGGGAACAGAAGCAGAGAGACTAGGCATTGCTTACGCAACAGCCCAAAGGGAACTTGACGACTGGCTCACCGACCTAAAGAATGAATCCCCTGCCCTCTATGAGATTTACCAAGAGCAGGGATATGACGTCATGGTAGAACGACTGCAAAGACAACAGCAGGAATATGAGGAATTTCAAGGGAAGGTAGAAAGAGGGGAGCTTGTGCCTATCGCCGACGACCAGTATATTCCCAAGGAAGTTTGGAATGCCTACCCAACAGGAACACAGCAAATACTTAAAGAGAAAGGACCCGCTGCATTCGAAGCCGCGACAACCATAGTATGGGAAAAGGGGGAAAAGCCAGCAGGGGTTACGTGGGATCCTATATTTCAGAAGGTCTCGGCAGAATGGGAGGCTGCCCCTGCCCGTGTAACAAACGAGGAATTTGCAGCTCTCTCCACTAGGCAGAAGCAATTCTACCACTTAACTGAAGAGTCAACAAAGAGGGGGCTATCTCTTGCATTGACTATGGTGGCACCTCCGTCAAAACCATTGCTGGCTGAATATACCACAGATGACGTTACCGCAGTTGATTGGGCTATTTGCGGTGCCAATGCAGCTTTAATAGTAGTGGGGTTCGCCCCGGGGGCTCTCGCCAGCTCAGTAGCAGGCAAAGCTATTGTGATTGGGGCATCCTCTACACTCTCGGGGGTAATCGGGTATGAGACAGCCAAAAATTGGGGGGGACTCACTCCTGTCCAAAGGGGCTTGGGTATTGGTGTGGCAACACTGTGCGCGGTGCCTATGCTAACCACCGTGGCGAGGAATGTCAAAATAGCAGCCTCACCAGCTATTCCCACGGCAAAAGGAAACGTTGTTGCGTGGAAGGGACTATCGGTAGCCGGTCATCCAATTATCGGAAGATCAGGTGGCAAGTGGGTGCTGGGAACGCGAAACCTTACATTGCCGGAGGCTAGGCTGATCCTCAACGGGTACAAGCCCGAGATGATGCTTGAGACAAAAGTCTTTGTGAATAGAACAGCCCTAACAAAAGCGGGCTTCTCAAAGACCCAGCTAGACTACCTCACAAAGACACTCAAGAACCGCAATCTATTCGCTGGCAAGATGTCTCCCTGGCTGGACAAAAATGTGTTGATAGAGCCAACACAACGCCTTAATGCCAGAGAGATTGACATTATGATGCGCCACCTTGCTAATAAAGCGGATGATGTAAAGGATGCTTCCCTGTTTTATGGCAGCCCGACCATCAAATCTCAGTTGGCCCCCGAGCTGAGAGGCTGGCGCGCCCTCCATGACTGGGACATCCGCCTCAATTTGAACCAGGCCAAAACGGAAGCCTTCACCCGGGCATTGATTAAGGAATTGAAAGCGCGAGGCGGTGGAACTTACCGGATAAGTCCCAAATCGCCCACCTTGATTGAAAAGCAAATAAAGGGGCAGTGGACACATATAGCGGACATACATTCCCAGGAGATGGTCTCCCCGGGCAGCGTAGCAGATATCCCCACATCCAAGCTGGATGTTACTGGACAGTATTCTTACGGGAAGATGGTATCAGAGCCCGCCATAACTATTAAGTACCCAGGTGTGGGTGAACTCAAAATCATGCGGCTGTCGGAGTCGGGTGTCAGGAAGGCCGATACTATTTTAAGGGTGAGGCAAACCCCGAAGGGTACAGCCTTCATGCCTCCAGAGAGAGGAATCGCGCAGCCGGGAGTCCCCAAAGATGCCGCGGACTTCTACGTTATTGTGAGAAACTTCCTGGGCAAAGACATTGCTGAGGATTGGTTAAAGTCCTGGGCGAAAGCCATGGGCTATACAAAGACACAACTGGCGAATGTTTTGCCCAAGCTCAGGAAGGCAATGCTGGAGGTAGCATCCCAAACCCCGTCCGATATAGTCGGGTACAAATTCACCCCTGCTACATCGCCCAAGGTATCAACCGGAGCCTCTCCAGCCGTAATAGTCCATATCCCCAACTCTCTAGGGGCATCGGTATCGCCGAGTTTAGAAAGTCGCATCTCGAAGCCCATCTACCCCTACAAGAAAGCTCAATCCCCGAGTGTGCAGAGCCTCGCATCGTCAGGGCTTTCTTCCGTAGTCTCTAATGTCGCTTCTAAAATGCCAAGCGTGGCCTCTTCCGCTTCCAAGGTTTTGGCGAAATACTCACCCGCACCAAGGGTTGTCCCTTCACCGAGTCCAAAGCCTAGCCCCAGCCCTAGCCTATTACCTAGCCCCAGCCTGGCAGTTAGCCCTAGCCCGGTACCTAGTCCGAGCGCAGTACCAAGCCCTGGCCCGAGTCCTGGCCCATCTCCTGTCCCAAGCCCGTATCTAGGCCCATCCCCTGCGCCTACACCAACACTCAAACCCAGCCCAAGGCCGAGGGTAGAAATAGGTCCCTCGAAGCTAGGACGCGAGAGGGTACCAAAGCCGGGAGAAAGTTTGGTGTCCTGGAGGCAAGGTTGCTATTTCGTAACTCTTGTGCCGCCTTACCGGACTACGGGTGCTAAGCCAGATGTAATCTATTCTAGACACCGACCACCCTGGGCAAAAATAGTTAAAGGAAAACACTCGCCTCAGCGTTCACTTAAGGCTATCGGTAGAGTACCTGGCATGATAAAGGTCCCAATGGGTGTCGTCACAGCTAGGGTAAAGAATGGACGGAGGATTAGCTTTATGTCTGATTAGGTTTTTCGTGCTCTTCCTGCTCCGAGGTTGCGTCTGTTTTTTCCTTATCTTGGTGACCTCTAGCAAACCTGAGAAAAAGGAAGATGAATATACCTAATGCGAGTAAACCCCTCGAAAATAGGACAGCGTTGCTAATTATACCTCCTATAATTGTGCCTACCAAGGCAACCACGATACAGGCTATACCCCCGTAGTACCAAATCTTGTCTCTAATTTTCATATTTGTTCCCTAATCAATTATAGCCCTTATCCCTGCACTGTCAATATTACGGTATCAAACCAAGCCCCTCAGCATGTTATCAAAGATTCCACTCACACCAAAAAGTGTACCCGCATCCATTCTGTCATTCCAGGCATAATCCGGGCAGTCGAAATGCCCCGGCTGGCCACACTTCCTGCATCGCCAGTTCTTGCCCTCAATATGCAGCCAGAAGTGGGCGCCACCTTTTGGGCACTGCCAGGAGCCGGAATCAATATATTTTCTGAACCCTATCTCCCGGGCCGATATATCCTTTACTGATGTTGATCCCATTTTATTCCTTATTTAACAAAATCCTCGGTTCTTGGGTGAGTTAACTCACCCATTTTTGTAGCTAAAGATGAGTTAGGTGAGTTAGCTGTCACCCACCACCCATATGCTATTTTTGACCATCTGGAGCTGGGGTAGTACATAACTCACCTAACTCACCCCCTTAAAGCTAACTCAGCTATAGGAGGTCCATTTTCATAACTCACCACTTTCCAGGCGACAGCTCTTTTCCTTGTTCCAGCCTTTTCGATTACTAATCCGTCGGGGTATCTAACGCCATTTTTCCTTGAGAGTGCGTGGCCGAGCCGCCTACTGTAATCGCGGTTATCTTTGCCGGCCAAACTATCTGGCAATAGTGCCTTGAAGTCCATATTCTCGTTTAACTTTTCAATCACCTCGGCCACTGTTACAGGCGCATCACCCATAAATTCACGCCAAGCCTCTAAAAATGATTGCCATTGCGGCGTCTCGCTATCCGCCTCGTTGTACATAGTTTCCAAGTTTCCCAAAAAACCCTTAATGCTAATATAAGACAGCACCCCGCCGATTATTTTGCAATAGGACTCATAGCTGCCCAGTAAAGGTACCTCATGGGATTCTGGCTTGCCAGCTCTAACCCAGGCTCGGGCTATTGTGAGGATCGCAGCTATGATGAGGCCGCGGTTATTAGATACCCAGTCGGGTAGGTGTGGGTGTTTGAATTTTGTACTATCACGCAGCCATGGGCGTGCCATTCTGGCATCCATGCGCACCCATATACACCGGCGGGGCAGGTCGCCACGTAGTCTGATGTTGTTGCCCGTAGCCAGCCATGTGGTGCGGTTGGGCAGTTGTACCATTTCGGATCGGCCAAGTATCCGATCCTGATAGGTGGTGGCTGTTAAAAGCGCTGCTAGGCTGGGCGCCCATAAGTCATACTCAATATTGTCAATGGTGGCTACCAGTTGGCCTTTTAATAATAGGCTGGTGATCGACTTCCGCCATCCCTCATCATCCTTTTGAGCGGTCATCATAGCGGCTGCCCGTCCAGTCGCTATGATGCTTATTACCTCGGCTAGTAGGCTGGCTCCGGTTCCTTGTTGTGGCTTATCAAATAGGGCGAGCGGAACAGGTCCGTCTATCATAGGCCGCAGAATCGGGGTGAACATAGTAGCCATAGCATTAGCTAGGCTGGCATCGCCATCGAAGGGGAAATCAGCCAGGGGCTCCAAAACTAACTCGATAGATGCACTTACATCTTCATCGGTGGGGTTGTCAGGTATCGGCGGTACCTCCAGCCTTGATGAAGGGTAGTAATAAAGGTTTGTGAGGCTGTCATAGCCCAGGTTGGTGAGCACCGTGCCGTCCGGACGTATTACCGGGGCCTCAGTTATTCCTAGCAATGTAGGGAACTCCCATTGTCCCAGGGATAAGCAATCCCTAACCACATCTAGAGGAGGTGGTATCGCAACCACTCCATTCTTTGAAGTGGTACGCACAAAATTACAGGTTCGTGCCAGCCAACCACGGAAGGCCGATTCGCCCAGTGGCTCAATGTAGGGCCTTCCCTCTTCATCTAAGCTGACTCGGGCGAGTGCCCCGCTGCGTCTGAATATGTGTTTCGGTTGGTTAGCCCTGTACAGGGAATATAGTGCATCGGCCGTTATGTCTCTGAGCTGCCTATCCGTTACCACGATATCGATTAAGCCATCTATAAGGGCGTCAATTGACAGGTAGCGCCGGGCGATTAGAATGAGTTCCTCTTCACTTAATGGCGGTTCGCAACTTACCCGATTGCTCTCGCGCAATTCGTCCAGATATTGTTGCGGTGCCATATTGAGGTGGCTCAATGTGGTTGCCATAGAAGATATGTGGGTATATCGTTCACCCCCGATTTTAGCGATGATATTAACCATTTGACTTTAGGGCCTCTTTAACCTCTTAGCTATTTTATAGTATGGGGTACACCTCAACATAGGCGAAGTCTGGCTCATAGCTACTATTCAGTCCACCAAACTCGATGCCAACCGTTTTCTCTGTGTTGGCTACCATGGCAAATGTGCCGATGTTGAATGATACTTGGCTGATTCCCCAGGCGGCACCGTTGTATGTGGGGGTGCAGATGTAGTCTCTCAGAAATGGGACCGTCCAGTTTATGCTACCGTAGAATGTCTGCATCGCCTCGTCTCGGGTTGTGGCATTGCCCGCAACTAACGGCGACACATAAACCAGATGAATATTGGCCGTAAAATTGCCAGCCTTGCTGGCTTTTGAGTGTAGCGTGTAGTTGCCAAATGTGCCGGATAAGTATGCGTCGGGCGGGCTGCATACTAATTCCTCCAAGTCATTCATTGCTGCGTTGATTCGGGAATCAGCATCGTTTATTCGTGATGTGAGAGTGTTGATGTCGCTAGCGTAGTCCTCAACATCTTCGCTAAGATTACCTATCTCATCCAGGGCACCATGGATGCCGTCAATATCGCCGGTGATGGTTGTGATATTCGCGAATAGGCAATCCACATCATCCAGATACTTGCTTATTCTAGGTGTTGTTGTTACCAGGATAATAGCGCTGATAACAACCGCTATTCCCACCGCCATCCCGATATGTATCCAGGCCTCCTTGCTTAAGCTTAGTCTATCTCCAATATCGCTAAACTTGCCTGCAATTTTGTCTGTCCATTTTCCGTATATCATAATGACCTCCTTTGTGTTATTCTTTCAGAAATAGCAACTTCAATTGGCATTTCCTGTCTTAAATCTCAATCGGTGGCTCTATAATGTCAAGGTGTTCTTCTTTGAAACAAAGGTAGATGATTGCACCCTCGTATTTGTGATACACCTTGATATACCCACTTTTTTTATTTCTAGCGATAGCCATACCCGTCAACCCAATTAGATGTTCTAGGTTGCATTTGTTGTTTACCTTAACCAGCGTTCCTCTTAGCATTTCGGCATTTCCTGTCTTAATTCAAGGTGCACTTAATACCTCACTTCCTGGCAGGGCTACTCTTTTACAGCCGTCACTGCTGTTCCAGCTTAGCCCCGCCAGTCAGCTATCCCAACGCTACAGTAGTAACGATAGAGCCTATACTTTCTACATTCTTTCAGGAATATCTAATCCTTTGAATACAAATACTCGACTGGCTTATTCAGGCTTTGGGCATAGGCTATTTCACGTTTCGTTCCCTCCCCTATATAACCGTTGACATTGACAATATAAACAACATCGGCTAAATCAATTTTTCGAAGGTGTAATTCATCTAATATATCAGCCACTCCCTCCCTTTCAGCTAAATGGTGGTCTATCTCAGAGCCATTAGACTTATGGTTTGTGGGAAGAACACACCAACCCAAAGCTATAATGCCCTTCTTAGCAAGCTCCCAAGTTAGCATCAGCATTTCATTGGTGAATCTTGTTGAGCCACATAAGCACACAATTTTTGTTCCGTTAATCATCTTTACCTCACATTCTGATAGGAATATCCATGACCACCGCAAAGTTCTATTCGGTAGCAGGGGTTAGTTAGTCCCCCGCTACCCCTAAAGGAAGGAGGAAAGAATGAAAATAAGGTAGTAGTCATTTTTGTGCTCATTGACAATATGCCTTATAGTAATCCTCTAAAAGTTTTTGTAGGTGCGTTATCTTCTTCTTTAATTGGTTTGGTCTAGTCAATTCTATAGCTGGTCTGTCGAAGTTAAATCTATCGTTCTCCCTTTCCGCATCCAACCAAGAGTGTAATAATTCATCCTCAAAGGATTCAGTCGGAGTAAAATTCAATTCAACCGCTAGTCCGGGTATAAAAATTTCTATAAGGCAAAGCACCTTCCCCGGGACTTTATCTATTGCCCAAAATCCATGCTTAACTAAGCGGGTTCTAACATAGCCTCGGACTCGCCGCTTACCCCCGTTTTCTATAAAATCAATCGGGGTCGTTTTTGGTGCTGTTGTACTTACTTGCTTCATTACCGTATTGATCAAAGCCCTCATGATTTTCACAGCTAAACATATCCAATCTTGGAGGAGGGCTAACTCGTTTAACTAGTTCGTAGAACTCATCTGGTTTGCGAGAATGCTCCCTTCGTGGTGCATAAAAGCAGGTTTGAAATTGTTTTGTATCGGCGAATAGGAGACTCCCCTTACGCCCGAAAAGCACAAACTCGCAATTATATTGTGGTAAATTAAATGGTTGCATTCCAGCATTCTTATGCCACACCATAGTGAAAATATGCCTAAACCCCCAGCATTCCAAAACCTCAAAACCAGCCTGTAGATATTTTTGGGTAGTCCATAAGAAGATATGGCATCCCTGCTTGTCGGTCAGCCTTTTTATGGGTATTGGCCCAGTCCCCTTCTTAATAATGGATAAAGGGATAGTTGCATACGGGGTTATGTCCTCCTTGCTCCTAGCCCTTAATTGGATTTCCTCTATGGGCCATGGTGGGTCTATCACTATCGTGCGGTATCTACCATTACTAGGCAATGTAAGGGTTTGTCTTATATTGCCAGGCGTTTGGCGTTGGCGTTTTATCCAATCAACTACATCTTGGGGTAGATTCGTCCAACCCCTTGAGCGGCGGATTGGTGGCTTAGTGCCAAGATATGTCAGTTTCGGCTTGCCGTTAACCCACTCATTAAGCCAATAGGTTTTGTTGCCGTTCTTGTAAACTCGCTCGTAAATTGATGCCATTTTTACAATATGTCCATACCTAAGCCTATTGTAAAATCACCGCCATTTTACGTTTGTCTTGTCGCCTCCAACCTCCTCTGCGCTTCCTTAACAAACTCCTCCTGCTGTTCCCTGGACAGGCTCTCGACCATAGCCTTAACTGTTGGCCCGGTAGCCTTGTACTTTTCTCTCAGCCACTTGCCCACATCAGCCCAATTCAGTGTCTCAAGTGATTCCCTGAGCCATTCCATATCAATGGGATTTTCAACTTCGGAATCGTCAAATAATTCCACGGACTCCTCATCAATAGGTTCTGAAAATTCAACAATGTCTTTCCTCTCCTCGGCTTCGCGTATTACGGTCTCTCCTACTTTCTGCACGAGCTCAGTCCACACTTGCTCCATATCCCAACCCTGTTCCAGAAGTTGCTTTATAGAATCCACCTGCAATAGCTCATGTGCCTTATCTTCCGTTAGCCCCAATTCGTCCTTTGCTCTCGCCCAAAACTTGGGCCAATCGGGGGTGTCGCCGTTTTGGAATGCTGGTGGCATCTCACCCTCTAAAACACGATACTCAGCATCATCCGGGGCGATATCCGCGGTGGCCAATGTGCCGGCGAACAATGATGGGAACGCCTCTACCAAGGCGCGTTTAAGCGCCGTCTTGCGCAACATCCAGGGCTGCTTTTCCTCGGACCAGAATTGTGTCGGTTTTCCGAACCTTGTCATCTTGATACACTCAGCCTTGTTGACGGCCACGAAAGTCGGGCGCCCTCTATCTCTTCTATAAACCTTGGCCCAGCCGCCAACCAACTTAGGCTTCTCTTCGTGAAGGACAAAGGCGCCTTCTCGGTATTCGAGCTTGCCGCTGTCCTCCTTCAGGATCACACCGGCCTCGCAGCCGTCATATTCCTTGTTTGTCTCCGCGGCCTTCAGGTACGAGTCTATGGCGATGACGAACGCCGCCTTGTCCCTCTCGTCGTACTTGATAAGGAAGCACTCGTTCGCGAAGGGGTTGAGCTGTAGGCTCTGGCATGTCTTGAGGAATACCGCTACTTCCTGGTCCGTGGCCAGTGGGCAAAGCAAGCTCTTCACGTCTTGGAAGGTGATTGTGATTGGCTCACCCTTCCACTGGACGACTGCTTGGGATTGCTGTGGCTTTGCCAGAACTTTGGTTTTGACTCTTCCATCGTTTGTCATATTCATTTCTCCTTATTCAGCTTCAGCTCATAAATCCGCTGCACCAACCGGGTTATTTAGCCGTGCTAAGTATTGCCGACAGGCTTCCCTGAGCTGATGTTTTGCTGGGCCAAGTTGGGAGAATGTTGCGATTTCCTTGTCTAAGTCCTTAAAGTAGAGCAGCAAAGTATGATCGCCGTCTTCCTCAAGGCTAAATCCCTGGTCGGCGTACTCCCCTAAGATTCCTCTCTCGATAAGTTCATTCATTGATTCACCTCTTTAATTCACAGATTTTTATGTTGCCCTCCCTCTTGCACTTGAGGGCCAATAATTTGAAAACTTGCTTTGCTTTGCCAGTACGCCTTAAAATAAGCATGAGGCGATTTACCTCGCTTCCTTTATGGCGGGGACTGGCTCTGGTGAAGTACGGTCCCTGCCGTTTCGTTTCTCTTTTGTATTACCTCTACCGCCTAGACTACCAATCTGCGAGTAGAAGCTATGTCCGTGCCTTTTCAGGGTTGTATTCCCCCCTTTCCTTCCAGTTTCAGTGAAGTATTGGTTTTGCTTGGGTGTGCCACACAGCGGGCATACGGTAAGGTGCCCGTCCCGGGTAGCGATCCCGCCTATTTTCCCCTTTTCTCTTGCTAACATTTTCCTGTTTTATTATGAGGTTTTGTCGGTGGACGCCCACCGAGCTTTCCCCACTGGGCAAGCTGGTCTCTCCCATACCGCTTTAGGGTGGTTAGCCCACCCTTTCTGCCTGCCTCAACCCTTGTCTTAAATCGCTCCATTGTGCAATCTTGCTAGGTTATTTGGGGGGTGGAATGAGGGCGGGATACATTGTGGTATCACCCCCTGTTTTCCGCCCCCATTTTTTTCAGGGTTTTTGAAGACTCCACCGGCTCGGTGGTGATTTCCATGTCCCCAGTGTTTTTGCCCTGCCTCATGTAGTCCTCAACATGTTTTCCTAACTCGGGAAGATTCTGAATGATTGACATGAGTGCGTTTTTACTTAGTGGGCGTTGCCTATTTTTGTACCGGCTCCAATTAGAGTAATGGATTCCTAGCATAGTACTGAAGCCATTGCCGTCTAATTGGCGCCTTCTCTGCTCCGCCTCTAATGCTTGTATTAAGTCTAATTTTGTTTCATACATTTTTAGCCTACCATACAGATTATAAAAGTTATTTGCCGTTTTGTCAAGGGGTTTTGGTGGTTTCACCAATATTTTTAGCCAGCCTTGCAAAAAAAACCATGCTGGGGTAGAATTTCTGAGAATCAAATGGTAAAGTCATGGTACTGAATAGTGGAATCGAATACTTTAGCAGCCCGTCTCAAAGCAGTCAGAGAGGCAAAAGGACTAACAAAGTACCGTCTGGCAAAAGTCTCTGGTGTGAGCGAGACCTATATATACAGGATAGAGCGTGGACTAATTAAGAACCCACGGCGCGACACCTTGCTAAAATTGGCACAGGGTTTAGGCATAACATTAGCAGAGTTAGTAGGTGAAACTGCACCATCGGATACTTGGCAACTTGTAGAACAAAGCCTGAAAGCCTTTGTCCCGGTGTATGCAGAGATAGATAAAGGAGCAGGTATGGGACCAGTTGATTATGTGGCTAGTACTCGGTCCAAAATTCCGCCGGACTCCTTGCGTGCCTATAGGATTGTGGGGTTGTCATTTGAGCCTGATATTCATTCAGGTGATACAATCTTCGTTGATACCTCTCGAGCACCAAAAATAGGGAACCTTGTTGTAATCATCCAGGAAGGGCAACCAGCAATCAAAATCTATGTGGGAACTGAAGAGGCACATATCCACGGCGTAATTACTGAGTGCAATCATAAGTTGGTATGAGCCCCTACTGATGGGAGGTTTCTCAGTTTTCACCACTTTATGCTTGCTTACTTTTATGTCTTATGACTTTTAATCAGGGTGTCGGGAGTTCGAGTCTCCCACGGCTCACAAATCACTCGTAAATCTCCCTCTTGACAAAGCACCTGATTTAATTTTATACTTTGTATCTATGCAGCTACGAGACAAAG
>Ga0307377_10005940_pt1 | contig 12923 bp, 11 predicted proteins | sample TR3MG_FD_202535 | JGI IMG/M metagenome (GOLD analysis project Ga0307377, IMG submission 202535) | Soil microbial communities from Risofladan, Vaasa, Finland - TR-3 | ecosystem: Environmental > Terrestrial > Soil > Coastal area > Acid sulfate soil | place: Finland: Risofladan, Vaasa | collected... | reverse complement strand
GTTTCTGCCTCTTGGTCCTAGTGTGGCCTTCACTGCGTTGGCCAGCGTGTTTACGCCTCTTAACACTGCGTCCTGGGCTTCTCTGCCAAATTTTATTTCCTTTGCCATTAGTCTCTAATGCCTCCTGAATAATTTCGATAATTGAATATTGCTACTTGGTAACAACTGCTAAAATCGCTTCTTCACTGACTATAAGATATTCTTCGCCTTCAACAGTGATCGGCTGTACTCCGTATTTGCTAAAAAGGATCTTATCACCCTTCTTCACATCAAGCGGTTTAATTGTACCGTCAGGTAGTATAATTCCGGTACCTACAGCAATTACTTTACCTTCCTGCGGTTGTTCTTTAGCGGTTTCAGGGATAATAATTCCACCCTTTGTTTTTTCTTCAGCATCAACTAACTCTACTAATACCTTGTCATGTAGTGGTCTTACCTTCATTACAAACTTCCTCCTTAGTGTTATTACTTAGTGTTATTAATTCTTATAACCTAAGCACGAATATTTCCGTGTCAAGATTAAATTTATATTGACTGAATTATATCTGGCAGGAGTTCAACCCTTCCGAAGTATTAACCCTAGATTATTAGACTAATTAAGATAACTTTCATAAAAACTTTGTCAAGCAATGACTCGCAGTTGGGCGGTAAAGCGGTTATTATACAAATAAAATTATAATAGCTATCGGTTTACTAACAATAGCTATTAAAAATAGAAAGCCCATGCCTTTAACAGAAGTGATTTCAGCCACAGACCCTCAATCCATCAACAAAACAGCCCTTATACTAAATAAGGGAGGGGTAATTGTATATCCTACCGAAACTCTCTATGGCATCGGGGCACTTGCTTCAATGAATCGAGCAGTAGAGAGAATATTTGAGATAAAAGGAAGACCTCACGGAAAACCCATTCCGCTGCTTATAAAAAACTTAGAAATGCTATCTCAAATAGCTGAGAATAGCCCATTGGCATCTACTCTTTCAGAAGAATACTGGCCGGGAGCGCTGACTATTATACTTAAACAAAAGGCAATTTTGCCTGAACTCATTACATGTGGGACAGGTAAAATAGCGCTTAGAATATCTGCTCATCCATTTCTGCATAGTCTATTTGATTTAATTAAGGAACCGCTGACTTCAACAAGCGCTAATATCAGCGGAGACAACAATATAAGCGATTCTGAGGAGCTATTTGAGACTTTTAACGGCAAGGTTGACCTTATAGTCGACTCTGGTAAGATTCCCGAATCAAGAGGCTCTACCATTGTTGATTTAACTCTTGATCCTCCCCAAGTATTGAGAGAAGGGGACATAAATTCAGCAATATTAAAGGAGTTTATTGATGGCCACAGTTAAAGGATTTAGAGGTATAAGATACAATCCTGAGAAGGTTGAAAATTTTGGAGATGTACTAGCCCCGCCATATGATGTTATAAACGCTCAGGAACAAGATGATCTATACAATAAGAACCCTCATAATGTTATAAGGCTTATACTAGCCAAAGGGGATGACGACTCTAAATACGAAGACGCGGCTAAAACATTTAGATCCTGGATTGAAGAAGACATACTGACTAGCGATGAAGAGCCTAGCATTTATCCTTACTATCAAGAATTTGAAGAAGGCGGCAAGAAATTAACCAGAAAAGGATTCTTAGCGGCTGTGAAGATTGAGGATTTTGAGACAAAGAAAATACTCCCTCATGAAAGAACCTTCCCTAAACACAAGAGAGACAGATTAAAACTAAATACGGCATGTAAAGCTAATATGAGCCCTGTATTCTCTGTTTATTCCGACCCGAAAATAGTAATTGAAAAACTTTTAGACGAAAAGCTCACCGGTGAGCCAATTTTTGACGTTACTAATGAGGACGGGGTCAGAAACAGACTTTGGAAGATCTCAGATCCGGAAGTTTTGTCCTTAATCGAGAGTCATCTGGAAGATAAGAGCCTTTTAATCGCAGACGGGCACCATCGTTATGAAACAGCAATCGAATATAGAAATATACAGCGTGAAGCAAATGGTGGAGCTTCGGGAGATAAACCATATGAATATGTAATGATGTTTCTCTCAAACGCTGATGATGAGGGACTTATAATCAATCCTACCCACAGAACGGTTAAGAGCCTGGGAGATATGGATCTTGAAAGCTTTCTTAGTAAGTTAGGAGAAGAGTTTAATATTGAGAAAATGCCTTACCAAGAAGGCATATCCAACATCGGCCATGAAGAATTTGCTATACTTACTAAAGACCCCGATTTTGTATACAGGGCGTCTTTAAGGAACAGTGATATTGATTCCCCAAACAAAATGGCCGTGACGCTTCTTCACAATAATGTTTTCAATAAAATAATAGATGAAGATACTGCTGGTATTCTCTATACAAAATTTTTGGATGAAGCGGTCCAACTAGTACGAAACGATGAGTACGAAATGGCTTTTATACTGCCTGAACTAAGAGCAAGTGATATATTTGATGTAGTCTTGACTGGAGATAGAATGCCTCAGAAGACTACTTATTTTTATCCTAAGATTCTTTCAGGTCTTGTATTTAATCCTCTGGCTTAATTAGAGTTTGCAGAGATTTAGAAAGTTAATATTCACCTCTCATCCAATTATCTTATTGATTTATAGACCATTTTGGATTAATAATTAAACATTGTGATTTTAATACACCCATTTTAATTATTAGGAGATCAAAATGACCACCCTGATCATCATAGCCATCATTGTAATTATTGCCTTCGCCGCAGTTGGTATATATAACGGTCTTGTCAAACTTAGAAATACTTCAGAGCAAGCATGGTCAGATGTTGATGTTCAGCTCAAAAGAAGATATGACCTCATTCCGAATTTGGTTGAAACGGTTAAGGGTTATGCTTCCCACGAAAAAGAAACGTTTGAAAAAGTAGTGCAGGCAAGAAATCAGGCTATGGGCGCTTCTTCTCCCGGGGAAAAAGCTCAAGCTGAGAATTTCCTACAATCTACCCTGAAGAGCCTTTTCGCATTGGCAGAAGCGTATCCGGAACTAAAAGCAAACCAAAACTTTTTAGACTTACAGGATGAGCTCTCGAATATAGAAGAACAGATTCAGCTTGCCCGCCGTTATTATAATGCTGTTGTAAGAGATCTGAACACTAAAATCGAGTCCGTTCCCAGTAACATAGTTGCAAATATGTTTCACTTTGAAAAGAGAGAGTACTTTGAACTCGATTCAGAGGAACAAAGAGAAACACCTAAAGTAGATTTCAACTAATATGCCAAAATTCCGTATTCAAATCTGGCTTATAACATTAGTTTTCTCTATCTTATTATCTTCTTCAGCATTTGCTGAAGAAATAAAGAATTTCCATTCCAACATATATATCAAAAAAGACGGCACTATCCTAGTTCGGGAAAACATCGAATACGATTTTGAGAATGCCCTCAGGCATGGAATCTACAGAGACATCCCCTACCGATACAATTACGATTACAAGAAATATAGCGTGAGACTGGACATCCAAGATGTAACCAACTTTAAAGGTGATCCCTATATCTACGATGTCAGTCAGTCCGGCGGCTGGGCGAATATAAGAATAGGAGACCCGGACAGAAAAATAACCGGCTTACACAACTATAGAATTGAGTATTCAGTAAAAGGAGCTATCGCATTTTTTGAAGATCACGACGAGCTATACTGGAACGTAACAGGAGAGGAGTGGAGAGTACCGATACTAAGCTCAGGCGCTGAGGTTTACTTCGATGAGAAAATTGCAGAGGGTGTAACGGCGGCTTGCTATACTGGAGTACCGGGATCGACCAATCAAGATTGTAAGCAGGAGATCACTAAATCAGGAGTCAATTTTAGCACATCAGGCGCGCTTAATGGTGGAGAGGGATTAACTATCATAGTAGGGCTGCCAAAAGGAATAATTGAGGAGCCTTCATCTTTTTCCAAATTTTTGTGGTTTATATCTGACAACTGGGCGTTTGCGTTGCCGTTCGTGACATTGTTCACTCTACTTTACTTTTGGAGAACCAAGGGGAGAGACCCGGAAGGAGGGGGGGTTCTTGCAGTAAAATATGAGCCGCCTGATGATTTAGCTCCTGCCGAGGCCGGGACGTTGATTGACGAAAGGGCAAACATTTTGGACATAACCTCTACGATCATAGACCTGGCAGTTAGGGGGTTTTTAAAAATAGAAGAACTTGAAACTACATCATTCTTTTTCTTTACCAATACAGATTACAAACTATTAAGAACCGAAAAATCCGATTCAGAGCTTAAATCGTATGAAGAAAAAGTTTTAACCGGAATTTTCAAAGGAAAAGAAACTGTAAAGGTTTCAGAGCTCAGAAACAAATTCTATACGGAGCTTCCAGGCATCAAAGATGCGCTTTACAAAGAACTGGTTAGCAAAAGATATTTCCCCACCAACCCGGAGAACGTAAGAAGAATCTATAAATGGCTAGGTATCGGTGCAATGATATTGGGATTTTTCCTACTAGCTATTTTCCCCCTTGGTTTATCTATAGGATTATCAGGACTAATAACACTAATATTTTCAAGATATATGCCTAGGAAAACCAAAAAAGGTTCTCTTAAGAATGAAGAGCTGCTAGGATTCAGAGAGTTCATTGACCGGGCCGAGAAAGATCGGATAGAGAGACTAGCCAAAGAAGACCCGACTTTATTTGATAGAGTACTTCCATATGCGCTTGTATTCGGGCTTGAAGATAAATGGGCTGGCGCTTTTAAAGATATGTACAAAGAACCGCCAAACTGGTATCACTCAGCTAACTATGGAAACGTTTTCTCTCCAAACATATTTGTAAATGATATAGGCAGGAGTCTTGGAGTTATGAACCGTTCTTTATCCTCTACTCCGAGGAGATCCGGCAGTAGCGGCTTCAGCAGCGGAGGAGGCTTTAGCGGGGGGGGTTCGGGTGGTGGTGGTGGCGGATCCTGGTAGTTCCAAATCAAATTTGTATATAGCCCCTTTTCCTTTATACTAGGTCATCTTTTAAGTTTGAGGCTATAATTTAGCAAATCATATGGAACCCAAATACATAAGGAATTTTTCTATTATCGCCCATGTGGATCATGGGAAGTCCACCCTTGCAGATAGGATTCTGGAATTTACCGGAGCCCTGAGTAAGCGTGAAATGAAAGACCAGTTTCTCGATCAGATGGATATTGAGAAAGAAAGAGGTATAACCATTAAAGCTCAGGCTGTAAGGCTAGACTACAAAGCAGATGATGGACACACATATGAATTTAATCTAATTGACACACCTGGTCATGTGGATTTCAGCTATGAAGTCTCAAGAAGCCTAATGGCCTGTGAGGGTGCTCTACTAATTGTAGACGCCTCTCAAGGAGTAGAGGCTCAAACTGTGGCTAACGCCTATATGGCTACTGACTCTGGTCTCGACCTCGTACCTGTAATAAACAAAATAGACCTCCCGGCTGCAGATGTTGAAAGGGTGCGAAGGGAAATCGAGGATGTAATCGGCATAAGCGCACAAGAAGCTATCCCCGCAAGCGCTAAAGAAGGCATAGGAACAAAAGAAATTCTAGAGGCAATAGTTAAAGATATTCCTCCTCCCCCTGATAAATCCAATGAACCTCTTAAAGCTCTTATATTTGACAGCTGGTTTGATTCTTATCAAGGAGTTGTAATGCTGATAAGAGTGTTCGAAGGAAAAATTAAGACTGGCGAGAAAATTAAGTTTATGGCTACCGGCAAAACTAATGAAGTAAGAACACTTGGTATTTTCTCTCCGAGAGCAATTGAAGTGAATGAGCTCCTAACAGGAGAGGTGGGATTTGTTACCGCATCCATAAAAGAAATAGAAGAAGCTAAAGTGGGCGACACTATAACAAGTGTAGAGAGACCTACAGCAAAGCCGCTTCCAGGATTTAGAGAGATGAAGCCGATGGTTTTCAGCGGTCTATATCCTATTGATTCTGTAGATTACGATAGGCTAAAAGAAGCTCTTGAGAAACTCGCATTAAACGATTCATCTTTGGTTTATGAGCCTGAGACATCTATTGCTTTAGGATTCGGTTTCCGCTGCGGTTTCCTTGGGCTTTTACATATGGAGATAGTCAAAGAAAGACTAGAGAGAGAATTTGAGCTCGAACTAATATCAACCGCTCCCACAGTTATATATAAGACGACTGATAGAAAGGGGGAAGTTTCTTATGTAGATAACCCCAGCCACTTACCTTCCCCGGATAAAATGGAATTAATTGAGGAGCCATATGTTTTGGTTTCCGTTCACACACCCGGCACCTACCTTGGCGCTATCTTTGATCTGTGTATTAAGAAAAGAGGAACTCAACGTGATCTGAAATATGTGACCCAGGACAGAGTCATCGTAGAATATGAAATTCCTCTTTCTGAAATAGTCTTTGACTTTTACGACAGATTGAAATCTGTCTCACGTGGTTATGCATCTATGGACTATGAACCGATTGGGTATAGAGGCTCAGATCTGATCAAGCTAGATGTACTTGTAAACGGAGATCCGGTCGATGCACTTTCTATCATTGTTCACAAGGAACGCTCTTATGAAAGAGGTAGAGATCTCATACAAAAGCTAAGATCCCTTATCCCCAGACAGCTTTACGAGGTAATAATACAGGCCTCCATTGGAAGCAAAATCATCGCCCGTGAATCAGTAAAGCCTGTCAGAAAGGACGTTACAGCCAAATGTTATGGTGGGGATGTAACAAGAAAAAGAAAACTTCTCGAAAAACAGAAGGCAGGGAAAAAGCGTCTCAAACAAGTAGGAAATATTGAAATACCCCAAGAAGCATTCCTAGCTGTCCTAAAAACCAGCGAATAAAAACCTCGCTAATCATAAAGATAATTAGAATCTAATCAGTCTATAAAGTAATCTTAAGGTATATAGACTATTTTAACGGAGGCTTATAATGAGTTTACAGATTGAATTAGAAGAAATGTATAATGGATTTACCAAGAAGGTACCGCCTGAAGTATTAAATTTAATGCTGGGTACGACGCGTAGATTAGTTGATAGCGGAATAGCAGAAAAATCTCTTAAAGTCGGAGAAAAAGCGCCTGATTTTAATCTGCCTAATCCACAAGGCGAATCAGTCAATCTTCACTCATTACTAGAAAAGGGGCCGGTAGTATTAAACTTTTATAGAGGCGGCTGGTGCCCGTATTGCAATCTTGAATTAAACGCTTACCAAAAACGTCTTCAAGACATAGATGCATTAGGAGCATCATTAGTGGCAATATCTCCTCAAACCCCTGACAGCTCATTGTCTACTGCTGAGAAGAATGATCTAAAGTTTGATGTATTAAGCGATATAGGCAACAAAACAGCCAATCAATTTGGCCTAGTTTTTCAGCTTCCATCAGAGCTCCATGAATTGTACTTGAAGTTTGGTATCAATATTCCAAAGTCCAATGGCGATGATTCTTGGGAAATTCCTATGCCGGGAACATATGTAATCGATAAAGACGGAACCGTTCAATATGCGTATGCAAATGCTGATTACACGAAACGTGCTGAGCCGGATGAAGTTATTTCCAAACTGCAAGAATTGAAGAATTAATCCGAACAGGTTTCAGCTGTAATATGAAAGCATCTATTCTGGTTTCTGTTTTAGAAACTATGGTTAGATGCTTTCACTAGCCTTATAAATACTCATTATATTATAAGAATATTGGATCCAATCATCTTTTATTAACCGACATCATCATTTCTGTAATTGCGTAAGTAGCCCCGCTTACAGCATCAGGATCGGTTACGACATTTATTAGAGCAGGAACACCTGAGGAAAAAGCCCGCTCCATGGCGCCACGAAGCTCTTTAGGATCACTGACAAGCTCGCCGTATCCCCCAAGTACTTTTACAATCTCGTGAAACGGAGTTAAATTGAGATCGACCCCTACTTTTGGGCGCTTTTTGCCGTAAGTAATCTCAAGCTGATGCTTGGTCATACCCCACGCTTGATCATTACAAACAATAGCTACAAATGGAATGTTATGCCTGATCGCAGTTTCAAACTCCATAAAATTCATTCCAACTGCCCCGTCTCCGGTAATAAGAGCTACCTGCTTATCAGGGCGAGCCACTTTAGTTCCTATAGCAAAGGGAACGCCGACACCCATACACCCAAGCGGGCCCCCTTTTACATAATGTCCCGGATTTTTCACTTTGTAATGTCCGTCGGTCCAGGTCTGTGTATCGCCGCCATCGATGACGAGTATCCCGTCACCACCTAAAACCTCCTCAACTGCTTTAGCTACTCTAACGGGATGTATAGGCTTTTTATTTGACGCTCTTAGTTTTTCTCCTTTGACTCGCTCCTGATCACGCCACGCACTTGCTTTTTTAGTCCATGAGTCAAAATTTAGCTTAATTGAATTTTCTCTCATACAGCTCGACAATTTATTGAGAACACTGCTCAAATCACCTACCACACCTACATCTGCTGGCCTGTTTCTTCCTATCTCACCAGAATCTATATCCACCTGCACCACTTTGGCCTTAGGGTTAAATGTTCGTCCGAAACCTATATACAAGCTCAGCCTGATGCCAAGAAGAATTATAAGATCAGCCTCAGATGTTACTTTTCTAAACCCGTTTGGAGCAGAGGCGCTCGCTGGGCCAAAGCATAAAGGATGATCATCTGAAACTATTCCGCGTCCGAAGTTTAATGTAAAAAGCGGGATATCAACTCCCTCTATAAAATTAAGGATTTCATTATGAGATCCGGAATACCATGAGCCGCTCCCGGCAATTACAACCGGGCGTTTAGCTTTTTTTAGCAGAGATATGAAATTTTCTATAGTATCATGACTCGGCTCAGATTTAGATGAGGGGATCAAGGTGTTATAAGCAGACAATTTATTTTCATCACAGTTGGGATATAGGACTTCATAAGACATGCCCAGATACACGGGACCGGGTCTATCCGATATGGCTCTTTTATATGCGTTGCTTACATATTCTGGAATTCGAAGAGGATCAAACACTGTGCGGGCCCACTTGGTCACGGGTGCTACCATGGCCTGCTGGTCTATCTCTTGCAAAGAAAGTCTATCGTTTTCCTCTACACCCGATCTTCCAGAGATTATTAGAAAAGGGGCGTTTGACATATATGCCCCGGCAACACCGGTAAGGGCATTAGTAAAACCGGGCCCTGCTGTTACGAGACACACTCCTGGGGTTTTTGAGACCCTGCCATAAGCATCTGCCGCCATTGCGGCTCCTTGCTCGTGATGGGTATCTATAAGTCTTATGCCCAAATCGAGACATGCATTATAGATAGGGTTTATATGTCCTCCTGCAAGAGAAAAAATCTCCTTTACACCAAGCTCATGTAGGGTTTTTGCTACAAGATAACCCCCTTGCACTTTTGCCATTAGATATCCTCCGAAATGTTCATACGTATTACTTTTACACTTTTAGTATTCCAAATCAAATCTACCTTTCATGGTATAGAATTTTTTTGGAAGTCACAATGGCCTAATGTATCGGCTTTGATTACATAATGTGTTAGAATAAACCTTTAAAATTAAGGAGGTAGAAATATGTCTGATCAAGAACAACCACAGGGTCAAAATCAGCCACAAATGGATAGCCTTTCCAATTCAATACTCATGGCTTTTAATCTCGGCGTCCAATTTAATCAACAGACCCAGGGTTCAAAGAGCGTTACAGAGGTTACCGGCGAATTGGGGCATACAATTTATACTAACATGACTCAGGTATATGGAGAGAATGTACAGGATGATTTGCTCCGCACGAATACCGAATATTTTCTTCAAATAGCCTTGATGGGATACATAGTACCCTCGGTATGCGCATTCGATGAGGAATTCAAAAATAGACTTCTTCAATTAATCGAGATGAGAGCGAAAAAAACAGAGGGCCAACAGCAAAGTAGAATTATTACTTAGGAGTTTTTATATGGGCAACAAAGTTCTTGGCGGTAGAGAAAAAGTAAAAGTAGCAGTTATTCAGGCTTCTCCGGTATTTATGGATAAGGAGAGGACTATTGAAAAAGCTTGTGGTCTCATAAAGGACGCTGGCAGAAACGGAGCTGAGCTAGTTACATTCTCAGAATCTTTTATCCCAGGGTACCCGGCTTACTATACAGTCGGATACGAAACCCCTCCACATGAATGGGCTGATTTCATGATCAGCCTTCAGGACAATTCCCTTCTAATCCCAAGCGAAGATACAGCAGTTTTGGGACAAGCAGCTAAAGAGGCAGGGGCATATGTTGTAATTGGATGCAATGAACTAGACGACCGCCCGGGAAGCCGCACAGTCTACAACTGTCTTCTTTTCATAGACAAAAACGGAGAAGTAATGGGAAAGCATAGGAAACTTATGCCGACCTGTACGGAAAGAATATATTGGGGGCAGGGGGATGGTAGTGACATAAAAGTATTTGATACGGAGATAGGGCGAATTGGTGGTCTTATATGCTGGGAAAACCACATGACACTAGTGCGAGCCGCGATGATTCACAGAGGGGAAGATTTTCATATTGCAGTTTGGCCCGGCAACTGGAAAAGAGGGGATCAAAAACTGCTTGACGCCGATACGAGCGAGGGAGGAATTCACTGCAACATACAGGCCTTGATAAAAGTGCACGCTTTTGAAGCTGGTTGTTTTGTCTTAAGCGGCTGTGGATATCTAGACTCGGACGACTTCCCCGAGAAATGGCACGGGATAAGAGACGGCGATCACATAAACTATGATTGGGCCAAGGGCGGAAGCTCTATTGTTAACCCTGCCGGGAGATATTTAGCTGAGCCGAATTTCGAAAAAGATGCAATATTATATGCTGAGTGTTATGCGAATCAGATAAAAGCGGTAAAAGCTGTTTTTGACTCACTTGGACATTATTCCCGTTGGGATGTAGCTCAATTAGCTATCAGGAAAGAGGGCTGGGAGCCGGAATTTGAATTAAAAGATAATCCAAAACCACAAATTGATATAGCCGACTCTGAACTTAAAAGAATTTCAGAACAGTATGAAATTAGCCAAGAAACTCTAGAATTGTTGATCGGAGATCTGACTCAAGCTGATCAAGACTAGGAAGACAATTCATCCATAACAGAATTCAACTCCCCTTCTATTATTAATCTTATATCCTGTAGTTTCTGATCATCTTGGGCTTCGAACCTAAGCACTAGCGCTGGCTGTGTGTTAGAGGCCCTAACAAGACCCCACCCATCAGCAAACTCTATTCTTACACCATCTATATCAATGACTTGGTGCTTTTCGCTTAAACGGTTCTTCACCTCTTCTACCAGCTGGAATTTTATTTCCTCAGGGCAATCTATTCTAATTTCAGGTGTCGATACAGAGTGAGGAACATCTCCAAGTAGTTCCGATACTTTTTTGCCCGTTTTGGAAATTATTTCAAGTAAACGCAGAGCAGCGTATAGAGCGTCATCATAGCCAAAGAATTTATCTGCAAAGAAAATGTGCCCGCTCATCTCCCCAGCCATAGCTGCATTTTCCACTTTCATTTTATTTTTTATCAGAGAGTGTCCGGTTTTCCACATGATAGCCTCTCCTCCAGCATCTTCTATCCCTCTAAAAAGTTTTGTAGAGCACTTTACATCCCCTATAAATTTGGCCCCCTTTTCCCTGGTTAGAATATCTCTTGCAAAAATAAGTACCAGCATATCCCCCCAGATGATATCGCCATTTTCATCAATTACTCCTATTCTGTCGCCATCCCCATCAAAACCTAACCCAACTTCAAGTTGTTTACTTTTAACGTTATCAATTAGTTCAGCTAAATTCTCTTCTACTGTTGGATCCGGATGATGGTTAGGAAATGTTCCGTCCGGAGTTTCGTAAAGTTCGGTTAGTTCGCATCCGAACTCTCTAAAAACTTCAGGCCCTATAATACCGGTCATTCCATTTCCGTAATCTGCGGCAACTCGGAGACCCGGTTTAATATCCAAATTATCTTTTAGGAATTTTATGTAGTTCTCTCTTATATCGGCGTCGCTCAAACTACCCGAACCAGATTCAAATTCACCTTTTTCTGCCATCTCTCTAATCTCTTGGATCTGCTCTCCGAAAAGGGAATTTTTCCCGGAGGACAATTTGATACCGTTATACTCACCGGGATTGTGGCTCGCGGTTATCATAACTCCGCCGTCAACATCTAGGTTGTATAATGAGAAATAAAGCATAGGGGTCGAGACCATGCCAATATCCAAAACATCGAGCCCTGTCGAATTAATCCCTCTAGCTACTGCTTGTGACAACTCTGGAGAAGTAACCCTGCAGTCTCTACCCATAGAGATGCTGGATGCTCCCAATTTCTTCATATAAGTGCCGTACGCCTTACCTATTAATTCAAAAACTTCCTCGTCGATATCAACTCCTGCTATACCTCTAATATCATATTCTCTGAAAATTCCGGGATTTATACTTATCATCTACATAACCTCCGATTAAATTTTTACGTGGAATTCGGCATAATGCTCCAGATAATCCGGAACATTGAATTTATTAGAATGTGAAACTAAATTTTACAAATCTAACAATGTCTATTATTAAACCTGAATTCACATTTTTTCCAATGCGAAAGAACATCCCCCTTACTAACTACAATTAAAATTCCGAAGTCCTCTATTAGAAAAGCTTCTATAGCTGGCGCGTGTTTTTTTCTTTTTTATTCCTACATGCTAAAGTATTTTGATCTTAAATAATGGGAGTAGATATGACATCGTATATTTTAAAAGGTTTGGTCTATGAAATTTAAGAAAACAGCTCTTTTTACCCTTTCTATTATTATTTCGTTAGTACTTTTGGAACTTGGGTTGAGGTTTGTTTTACCTCTTGTAATTGACTTATCCTATACAAATAAAATTTATGATGAGAAACTTGGACACAGAGTCAACAAATCCTTAAGCGG
>Ga0307377_10005939_pt1 | contig 12924 bp, 20 predicted proteins | sample TR3MG_FD_202535 | JGI IMG/M metagenome (GOLD analysis project Ga0307377, IMG submission 202535) | Soil microbial communities from Risofladan, Vaasa, Finland - TR-3 | ecosystem: Environmental > Terrestrial > Soil > Coastal area > Acid sulfate soil | place: Finland: Risofladan, Vaasa | collected... | reverse complement strand
TACTGTCCAATTAGTATATGTCTTTCCGCCACCACCAAGTTCAAGTGGTTTATTATAGAAAGCAATTGCTTGGGTAGCAAGATGTTGATTGGTTTGGGCAATAGCATCTTGGGTTGATGTTTCCATGTTTGCATTAAACATATTCAATCCAAGTACTACAGCGACCGAAACTACTACCAACCCGAGTACAATAAGGAGGAGTTGTTGTTGTCCCATATTGATTTTTCCTTTTTATTAAATTAGAAATGATTAATTAAATCCTGATTAGTTGATGTTATGTGCTTCACCAATCAATCAGAACCTTGTGAGAAGTTTTTTTCTCACAACGGCAAATTACAATTTTTTTTCGACGATTCAAAGTCTGGACAAAAGATTTTTCGGTTCTGCAAAAACCATTTTTTTCTTCATTTTTAAAGTTACTAAGAAAAAATCAAAAAGTCAAGCGTGGACTGAAAATAGTTTGGCGATGTTATTAAATTTGATATATTTATTTAAAAAGTTGGAAAATCGAAGGATTTAAAATAAATCTTTTGACCAAGCGTGCCGGAATTGATGTTTGAGAAAAACTTGGATATTTATGAGCGAAGCGAGACACCAAGCAGGCCCCGCTGGAAGTTGGAATTAATTAATATTAATATATTAATAGGATATGAAAATTTCAGAGAAATTTTCATTTTATAATACAGGACTGAAAATATATTTTTACTCCAGCGTTCAAAAGTTACATTAATTGAATTTCCGCCTATATTTATGCCCATAAGCAATTTCACTCAGAATTTTGAAAGGAAGCGCAATATGCAAAAAATAAAAATTAGTACGGAACATGTTAAAATCCTTTTGGATAAAATAAAATATACATTTGATAACCGAAGTATGAATGTCAAGGTACAAACAAGAGATGGTTTTGAAGATGGACCTTACTTTACAGTGAAAAAACAACAGGAAATGGAAAAACATTATTAATTGAAGGAAAACTAAAATGGATTTAAATACATTATCGGAAAAAGAATTATCTGAGGATTTAGATAGGCTTTTTGGTTGTAGCGATACCACTGAAAAGACAAAAGAAGCGGAAAGACTAATGGAGATAAAACAAAGTGGAAAAAGCAAATATAATTATATTTCCAAAATAGTTGAACAGGAATTGAAATATTCAGACAAATTTGAAATTGTCGAGAAAGGTCGCAAAAGGATTAAAAAAATAGCAAAAACTACAATTACCGAAGATTATTTCTAAAAATTAAAAGAGGATATATGAAACAATTAACATACCGAGACAGATTTTCAGATACGGTTGCAGAGGATATCAATAAGGACTATCCAGGACAAGCAATTGTTAAAGATGGTAAATGCTATATTACAAATGAATATTGGATAATGTGTAAAAATTACGTCCTCGAAAAATGTAATATACCAGATATTTCAAGGGAAAGATATGTCAAAAAAACCAAAAATTAAATTTAAAAAAGACATCCACAAACTTATTGAAGTAGGAAATAAAGTTTTTCTTGAAGAAGCAGGATTTCTAAGGGATAGCAATCCACATAACAGAATCCATAAGGATTACTGTGATATGGCATGGATGCCACAGAAACATATTTTAAAAAAGATGAGAGAAGCAATGGATAAAGTTGAAGAAAATAATTAATTTCCTATATTTATACCATGTAATACCTGATTTCTTGCCATTTTGGGTATTCTCTTAAAGTAAGGTTAAATGTTAGAGGTCGTGTTTACTTCATTCACGACCTTTTTTTTTGTAATTTTTAATTTTTCTGGATACTTATATATATAAATATATAGGAGACATTATGATAAAAGAAATGGAAATTATCAGGAAAAAAGACAGGAAAATAATTGTCAATTTCACTCTAAATAAAAGTACCATTGAAAACTTCAGAGAACTGAAAAAAGAATATGGACTTTCAATGTCGGAAGTTACAAATATTTTATTAAAGGAATATATAAAATATAAAAAGCTCGCCAAACACAATGTTAATATAAAAAAGGTTATTGCAAATACAGAAGGTATTTTAAACAATTCTCAAAATAATACACAAAACTAATATTCCTTATATTTATTAAAAAACAAGGAAAATGAATCAGGAGATAGAAATGCCAATAAATCCAAACAGAAACGAGACTTGGAATATGAACCATGCAAAAATAGAAGAAATATTTTGGAAATTATATGCGGACACAGGAGAAGTTCCAAAAATAAAAGAACTCGTAAAAGACACAGGTTTGAGTCCAAAAACTGTGTACGAACATTATTATGAAATGGATGTTTCGGAAATTACTGAAAAATATAAAGTCCATTTAGACCGTGCTATGGCTGCACTCGCAAAAAAATGTGAAGATGGTGATATTTATGCAATCCAGCTTTTGGCGAAACTTACCGGATGGGTTGAGAAGAAAAAGACTGAATTGGATATCAAACAGAAAACATTAAAGGTCGAATTTACAGAATAATGGAAATTTTAAAAGCCTATAAAGATTTTATGGTTGATAAAAACCGTCTTATTTTATTGATGGGCGGCGCCGGAAGCGGTAAATCACATACGACCGCACAAAAATTATTATTGAAAATCATAAATGAAAAGGGGCAGAAATTTTTAATCGTCAGGAAAGTGCAAAAAACACTCAAAAATAGCGTTTATGACCTTTTTATGTCGATAATTGAATCCGAAGGGATTATGACCGAATTCACAACCTATACGAGTCCTATGGAAATCACATATAATTTTAATGGGAATAAATTAATATTTACCGGCTTAGATGACCCAGAAAAAATAAAATCTTTCGTTGACCTAACAGGCATATGGATTGAGGAAAGTACTGAAATTAATGAAAAAGACTTTCGCCAGTTAAACCTTCGTATGAGAGGCGAGAGTATATATCAGAAAAATTTGACCATGACTTTTAATCCTGTGGATATCAACGGCTGGATTTACAAAAAGTTTTTTTCAAATGAAAAAACTTACGAGGCAAGCATTTATAAAACGACTTACCGGGATAATAAGTTTTTGGATGAAGATTATATAAAAACTTTAGAGGATTTAAAAACTGCAAGTGCAATTGATTGGAAAATTTATGGACTTGCTGAATGGGGCGCAATAACTGAAAATCAAGTTTTTACAAATTGGGAAGTTTATGACAAAGACAGGCATAAAGATATTGTTATGGATTACACAAAACATGAAAAATTGCTTTGTGGAATTGATTGGGGTTCGACACATGCATCGGTTTGTTTACTAATTACTTTGGAAAAAAATAATCTATTAATCTTTGATGAAACTTATATTAAAGGTAGTAAAACTACAAATATGGATTTTTTCAAATTAATTGGAAATAAAAAATATCCAAATAGTGTTTTTTATTTAGCTGATAGTGCTGAACCTCGTTCAATTAATGAATTAAGACGTTCCGGTAAAAAAGTGATTGCCGTTAAAAAAGGAAGAGATTCCGTGAAACATGCTTTGGATTTTCTAAAAAGATACAGAATTATCGTGCATCCAAGTTGTGAAAATACAATAAAAGAATTAACCAGTTTTTCTTATATGTACGATGAAAGAACTGATAGTATTTATAATATTCCAGAAACAAATCAACAGGATGACTGTATTGCAACACTTAGATACTGTGTTGATAGATTATGGAGAGTTCCAAATAAAATTAAAGCATGTGCAAGTTTATACTAACAATAATTGCTAATAGCAACTATTAATAGGAGCAAATAAAATGATATATGAGAACCAGTATTACAAAGATATAATCGAAGCTGTCGGAAATGCTCAAAGCATGACCAAAATAATTACTGATATTATTGAAGCCAATGGAACCAGAGATAATGAAATGATTGCACTTTGGGACAGATATTCAGGAAATGTTGCAATAAAAAACAGGACATTTACAGATACCACGAAACCAAATAATAAATTGGTGAATGATTATCGTGGAGTATTAATCCAGCAAATTGTTGGTTATCTTTTTGGAAATCCTGTGAAATATCAGCTGGACCCTGTTGTATATGCCGACAAATATATTGAATACGATTTAGCCTTGCAAACCTTCTTAAAACGAAACAATTATGAAGAACTTGACGCCTCAATGGAAAATTATTTAGCAGTATGCGGTAAGAGTTTCCGTCTCTGTTTTTATGCAGATATTTTTGACGCCACAGCAGCCGCAGATGAAAAAATTGAATTGATAATGAAAAATATCCGTCCATGGGAAGCAACAATTATCCGGAATCCGGTTACAGATGAAATTGACTATGGAATGATATATTATGATTTTGATGTCGTGGATGAGAAAGGAAAAGTGACCACACTCAAACGGATTGAATGGTATGACAAAATAAACGTATATTATTACATCCAAGACGACAAAGATTATGTGGAAGATTATTTAGTTGAAAATGCAGTCCAAGTTCATCAATTTAATTATGTTCCTTTAGTTGAGTTTGCAAATAATGCTTTATATAAAGGCGATTTTGAAAAAATCGAATCCTTGATTGATGCTATGGATATTGCGTTATCCGATTCGGTAAACGATTTGGAAAATTTCAGCAATGCGTACCTGGCGTTTTTCGGCGTCGAACCGGATTCCGATATGCTTAAAAGTGCGAAGTCGTCAGGAGCATTTTACGTCCCGAGAAATTCCGGTGAAGATTCTGCTAATGACGTGAAATTTATTACAAAAGATATTAATCCAGATTATTTTAAAGAATTAGTAAATATCCTAAATGACAGAATCTGGAAATTTGCAGCCGGTGTAGATATGAGCGACGAGAGTTTTTCCGGAGCCGCACAAACAGGAGTTTCCAGACGTTATAAGCTGTTTGGACTTGAAATTAAAGCAAGAGAGAAGGAAAGATTATATGTGAAATCCTTGAGAGATTTATTTAAAGTTCTAACAAGTTTCTGGATAAGCGTGAAAAATATACAAATAAATTATGAGGATATAAAATATATCTTTACGAGATACATTCCAACAGACCTTTCAGTACAGGAACTTGTAATGTTGAGAGGAGTGCTTTCAGATGAAGCAATTTTATCAACTTTGCCTTCAGATGTCGTTCCGAATGTACAAGTTGAAATGGCGAGAGTTGTAGCTCAAAATGCAGCCGCTGGAAGCAATATTAGTTTAGATAATATCGGAACAGCAGAAGTTTCAGAACCAACAACAACAGAACCAGTAATCCCAGAGGTACCAACTGATGCCGTCTAATACCGAAAAATTATTTAAGGAATTAGCAAAATTAACAAATCAGACAAATATTCGGTATAATAAAAGGTTGCTGAAAAGTTATAAAGTTGCTTTGGCACAAATACGTGACGATATTACTCAACTTTACGCAAAATTCGGAAATAGTACAACATTTGCTTCTGCCGCAAATCGGTTAGCGAATTTAGAAAAAAATGTTGCATCCGCAATAATTGATTTGACTGGAGACAACATAAAAACAATCCGAAGTGCAACTGCCGCAACATATGATTTAAATTACAAAGGAACAAATAAAATTTTCGGAGAATTTGGAATTTTAAATCAAAGAGCTGTTGCCGCTTCTGTTGTAAATCCTTATAGATGGGAAGGCGCACTTGACAGATATAATTCACAGGATTTAGCAAAGATTAGGAATATCACTACATCAGCATTAATTACTGGAGAAGGATTAAATTCCACACTAAAAAAAGTTACGGACGTTACAAATATCTCATCCAGAAACGCTATGCGAATTTTACGGACAGAAATCCATAGAAATGAAAATGCCGCAAAATTAGCAAGTATTGATGCAAATATAGATTATGCAAAAGAATTAGGAATTGAATTTAGAAAAACTTGGATTTCAGTCATAGATGACAGAACCAGAGACAGTCATATTACAATGAATAGACAACAAGCAAATCCTATTAGTGGATTTTTTACATTTCCGAATGGTGGAACAGCTTCAGCTCCCGGAAATAGTGGAATACCAGAGGAAGATATAAATTGCAGGTGTACAGTTATTTTAGATGTTCCAGAAGATGTAGAAAGAGAATATATGACAGCGGATGAAACAATCCGAAGAAAACAAGCTATTGATGACGTTGCTTCTGGTAAAAGACCACGACCTGTATTAGGAAGTCCTGGACAAACAGCTCCAATAGCAGAACAAACAGGCCTAACACGTGGACAACAAGCGGAAGCTGATATTGCCGCTGGTAGAAAACAACGACCGGTATTGGGAAGTCCGAGTGCAAAAGCTCCTACAACAGAAATACCACAAAGTGGAGTTGATAGAGGATTATTATCCAGAGAATTTTCTGCCGCAGAATTAGACGCTCCATTTACAAAGGAACAATATAAATTGATGCAAGGTCAAATGATGAGAGACCATGGCGTGCCAGTTTTTGCAGATAATGGTCTCACATTGAGACGAATGAAATATATGAATCAGGGATTAGATGAGGCATTTACTGAATTGAAAAATACTTCAAAAGTATTTACTAATGAATATAACAAGACCATAACTCAAATATCACTTAAGAAATCAGAATATCTTCATATCGGCGGACAAGATGCAAGTTCACGTGCAATCGGCTCATTTAATTCTTCAATAGGACCAAAAGGATTTAAAGAAATCGAATTTGCATCAAATTATAAATTTCCTGTTACCGATAAATTGACATTAGGAGGAGGAACTGTTGATACATCAATAAAAGGTGTCATAAGACATGAATATGGTCATTATGCTTATCAAACTAATATGCAGATATCAAAATTTTCCCACCAACCATATGGATGGTTAAAAAATAGTGCTGGAGAGACATTTGAAGATGTGCTGAAAAACTCTGGTATTAGTAGAGCAGGAATTAAAACTGAAATTAGTGGATATGCAAGTACAAGCCTTAACGAGACATTTGCAGAATCATTTTCAGCAATTACGCACCCACAATATTTTTCGTATAAAAAAAGACTTCCATTAAGCATTGAAAAATGGCTTATTGATGTATTTCAAATTATAAAACCAATATAAGGAATCATTATGTTAATACCATGTAAGTGTTATTTGAGAAAATGCAAGCATTTTATAGGAATTGAACAACCAGATGGAACAGAAATGTCTGAAAGGTATGTTTGTGAAGCATTTCCAGATGCAATTCCTGAAGAAATTGCATATGATGATAATTTGCATCAAACGCCAATTCCTGGTCAAGAAAATGAAATAGTATTTGAAAAAGCAGAAAAATAAATTTTCCATATATTTATATAAAAATAGTTACAATTCATTAACAATTTAAACTATTCGGCGTGAACGGATAGGCTAAGGAGTAAAAACATGTCAGAAACAATAGAAACCCCAGAAATAGAAACACCAGAAACAAAAACACCAGAAATTACTTTGGACATTATAAAAGAATTTTTGCAAAAAGATGAAGTTGCAAAAAAATGGGTTCAATCCGAATCAGATGCCAGAGTACAACAAGCACTTACAACTTACAAGGAAAAAACACTTCCAAAATTAGTGGATGAAAAAGTAGAATCTGAGTATCAAAAGAAGCATCCTGACGAAAGTCCTGAAACAAAGGCTTTACGGGAATTACGTCAAGAAATTGAAAAAACTAAATTGGAAGTAAAAAAAGAGCGTCTAACAAATTTTGCTCTGAAAATCGGCACGGAAAAGAAACTTCCTACAGATTTAGTTGCACAATTGATTGGAGAAGATGAGGATTCAACAAAACAAAAAATTGTAGATTTTGAAAAGGCGTTCAATGATGCTGTTAGGAAAGCAAAAGAAGAACAGTTAGTAGGAACTGGAAAGAAAACCCCAATTCCTGGAGATGGTCCAGCAATTGGCTTAACGGCTGCAAAAATTATAGCTATGACACCAGAAGAAAGAAAAAAATATGATAAAAGCGTTTTGGAAAATATCATGAAGCAACATTACGCAGGAATCACGTAAAAATAATTATTTTTTATACTTATTGGTAATATTAGGACGAATAGGCAAGCACTATTTGGACAAAAAGTTAAAATCTAATAATACTTCAGGCATGTACTGTAAGGATTAACAATAAAAGAAAAATATTAATTCACAAAAAACAGGAGACATAATATGTCCGTATCATTAGATAAAAGCATTTGGTCCTCGTTTATCTTGGAATCAATTGTAGCAAACAGTCCGTTCCTTACGGTAGCAAATAAGGATTTTCAGGGAGAAGCGTTACTCGGCAAAAGAGTAATAATTAATTCCTTGGATGACTTCACTTCGTCAGCATATGTCATAGGAACTGATATGACAATGACAGCACAAACTTACACTTCACAATCATTGGAAATCGACCAGTATAGGTACGTTTTCCGTTCAATAGACCAGTTATACCAACGTCAATATGATGTCGATTTTATGACAAAAGTAATGACAAAAGCGTCAGATGTGTTCGGTCAAGCCGCAGACACATACCTTGCAGGTTTATATACAGCAGTTTCAGGTTCAGCAACTGACTTATCAGCAGGTGGTTCAGGATGGACAATCGGAACAAATGGTGAAACAGCCGCATCCTCAAGTGCTTACAACGCAATTGTGAAATTAAATACGATTTTAGATGAAAATAACACTCCTCAAGCAGGTCGTTGGTGCATAATTCCAGCTTGGTTCAAGGAAAAATTAATCTTGGATTCAAGATTTGGCGCACATGTTGAGTATTTGAAAAACGGTCAGATACAAGGTGCAACAGTTAATGGAACCACGATTTATTACTCTAACAATGTATCAGCAGGATACTATCCGTTAGCAGGTGGTGCAGATTCTCTTGCATTTGCCGCAGGATTAACAACTTTACAAATTCTACAACCAGAAAAACAGGTTGCAGATGCAATTAAAGCTCTTTATGTTTATGGTGGTAAAGTAATTAAACCTACTAAATTAGCAACATTGTTAGCAATCGAATATTCATAATCAGTAATTATTGCGTACTAACAACTATTGTTAGTACGCAAGTTTTTCGATACTGATTAGACGCTCTCCAGAGAGTCCTACCAGTATTGGATTTAAATCAAAAAGGAAAACGATATGGCAGTAGGAATATTAATTACCGCAGATGAAGTCAAGGAATTGAATAGTATTAGTGGAAGCACAGATTATGACTACCAAATTACAGCCATGATTCCAATTGTAACTGATTTTATTTACAATTATTGCAATTTTGATGATACTACTTATACCTACGATACCTATGACTGGACCGAAGTAGGATTGAAACTTCCCGCCGCACAATTAATTTTGTGGCAGATAAAACAACCTGACCATAATATAAAACAAGAAAAAGTTGGAAATTATGCTGTTAGTTTTGGGGAGACGATACCTAAAGCAATTTTGAATGGATTAAATCCTTATAGAAAAATGAGGTATTATTAATGAGTTTAGGCGCATATTTAACGCAACATATTGTCTTAATGAGACCTTCAGGTTCAAATATAAGTGGGTCATGGGAAGAAACATATACAACTTCCAGTGCTTTTTATGGAATTATTGAAACTTTAGAAGTTGGTGGATGGGAAAGATATGATGCTGATAAAAAAGAAGGATATTACAGATATAGACTTTATTGTCCAGTAACGACAATTCAGGATACGGATATTGTACAGGTAGATGGTATCGAGTATGAAGTGGATTATGTTTCACAGTGGGACCAAATTGGTAACCACCCTCACACAGAAGTTACTCTAATTTTAAGGAAATAAAATGCCAGAAAAAAATGAATTGATTCAAGTAAATTTAACGAAAGTACATTTGACAATAGCAATAATTGTTTTGGTATTCAGTCTATTGACGCCGATTATAGCAGGATTTGTTACTATTAACAGAAATTCAGAGGATATTGGACGACACGATGCAAGGATAATAATACTTGAAAAAGATAAAACTGAGAACCATGATTTATTATTGGAACTGAAATTCAACTTGAAAAACCATATGGAATCAGCAGGCGAAAGATATATTGATATGGTGGAGAAAAAATAATGCCAAAGAATAAATGGTATGGTAAAAAAGTCTTAAAAGATGTAAAAACTGATATTCAGAAAAAATTAGAATTAATCGGGCAATACGTTGAAGGACAAGCTATAAAAGAAATTTCAGCAGGACCAAATCAAGCTGTGGATACGGGAAGATTGAAAAATTCCTTGACACATGAGCTTGGAAGTTCAAAAAATGAAGATTATGTAAGAATTGGAACAAATGTTGAATATGGACCTTATGTTGAGTTAGGAACTTGGAAAATGGGTCCGAGACCGTTTTTAAGAACTGCATTAAATAAGTCGAAAGCAATTATAATGAAAATATTGGGAAGTTAATTATGTACGGGGAATTAAGAGGAAAAATTTATGATGCTGTGGTTGGTGCAACTGGATTGAATAACAGATTGTATTATTCACAGGCTCCACAAAATCCAGGATTGACGCCTTATTGCGTATTTTATTTTTTGAATCAATTAACTGAGAGAGTGGATACTTATTCACATCAAGAGTTATTTTGGATTCAATTTAATGTTTTTTCAGAAGAAAAAACAACTGCAAAAACGATGGAGACAGTAGCACAAAATATTATAGATAAAATGGATTTATTAAAAAATAGTTTAACAGTCAACGGATACAGTTTTATTGACTTGAAAAAAGATTTTGTGCTTCCGGCGCAAAAAATAGAGGGATTCTGGAGGTTGTCTATCCAGTATTCTGTTTTATTACAAAAAACCAATTAAGGAGTAAAAAGACATGAGTAAAGCAATTTTTTCAACAACCGGCTCGTATTTTAAACAAAGTAGCACCACTTATTATCTAACAGGGTTAGAATTCGGTGAGACGTACGACCAGATAGAAACCACTGATACCTCGACAACCGGCGACGGAAAAGAGTATTTAGGTGGAAGAGCAGAAAGAACCTTTAAAGCAGATTTGATTATGGAAGTAGCTTCCGCATCACTTACATTAAATAGTTCTTTAGCAACGACTTGTTCCTTTGAAGGAAGGATGTATACAGGACTTGCAACTGTTTTAGGACAAACGGTCCAAGGTTCACTTGATGATGCAGTAAAAGTATCCTACGACGGAAAATGGAATGGAGCTGTTACTGTAACTCCAGCAACATAAGGAGTTAATATGAACCTAAATGTTAAAACGATAAAACTTTTCAATGAAAAGGAATTTTTGATTTCCGAGAGAACCGCAGGAGATGTGCTTACATTTTCAAAGTTTTCTGATAATTTAGATAATAGTGGACAAAATTCAATTTATAGAGCAGCCATAATGATTGAGGATGCTTTAAAAATTAATATCAAGAATTTGAAATGGTATCAAATAATAAAACTAATCTATTACAAAAGAATTTTAGATAAGAAATACCTAATCAATAATTTGACTTCACTTCAAGTTTCTGAATTAACAAAAGAAATCCTTATTTTAGAAGGATTTAAATTTGATGAAAAAAAAAGTTCCAATAAAAAAAAAGTAGAATGAGCGTTAATGTCCAATATGGATTAATTGCTCATTTTTTCAATTTAAAATGGGATGAAATTGATTTTTTACCGATTACTCAATTCCAAAATATGTTAAGCCAAGCAATAAATATTGCCTCATTATATGCTGGTGGTAAATTTGAAACAGAAACAACTGAGGACAAGGAAAATGCTTTAAGGAAAGAAATTCAAGCAGCCAAAGAGTTCCAAGAAGCAATAAAAGGAAAATAATATGGCAACGAAATTAGAAGAACTATATGTTGAAGTCCGAGCGAGAACTGATAAATTAGACAAGGATTTACAGGAGATAAAAGCTAAAACTCAAAAAACAGCTACTGCCGCTTCAAAATCACTTAATATAAAAGGCGCCATTGCAAGTCTCGGTATCGGGTTAGTTATCAAAAAATTGTTTGAATTAGGTGTTGCCGCAAAAGATGCCGCAAGAGATGCAGAAGAAACCAGAACAAAATTTGAGCAAGTTTTTATATCTATTAAAGAGGAAGCAATTGACGCTGGAGACGCTTTCGCTAAATCTTTTGGATTAGCAACAGATACTGCTCAAAGATTGCTTGGTAACACAGGTGACTTACTTGTTGGATTCGGATTTACAGAAAAAGCCGCATTAGACCTCACATTGCAAGTTAATAGCTTGGCACAAGATTTAGCGTCATTCCAGAACGTAAGTGGTGCAGATGCTTCACTTGCCTTGACAAAAGCAATGTTAGGTGAAACAGAATCCGCAAAAAGACTTGGTATTGCAATAAAATCGGATGATAAAATATTTGTTCAAAATGTGGAACGAACTATGTTAATGACTGGAGCAACATATACACAGGCAAAAGCATTGGAAGTTTTAAAAGTTGCACAAACCCAATCAGCAAAAGCAGTTGGTGACTTTTCTCGTACACAAGACGGATTAGCAAACCAAGAAAGAATTGCAACAGAGCAAGCCAGAGAGCTTTCAGTTCAAATTGGACAGAAATTAATTCCGATTTTCGCAAGTGCTACGTCAGTAGCAATTGATTTTTTCCGTTCCTTAACGGAAACTGATTTAGAAACAACCATCAGACAATTAGAGGAATTAGGCGCAAAAGCTGAAGATTTGAAAGTTTTGAAAGATTTAAATGTTCAAGTTAAGTTGGAAACAAATAGAGTTGAAGTCCTTGAAGATTTAGAAGATATCCGAAAAAATGTACAACAAAATTCCATAATTAGATGGCTTGTACCTTCATCACAACCTGATATAGTACAATTTATTGCAAATAGTAAAAAAGAAATGGATGGATTGCGTTCCGCAGTCATACGAGCAACAGATTCAACTACTCCGTTATCTTCCAGAATGTCAGAACTTGAAGCATTAATTACAGAAGTTGTATCCAGAGCAAAGGCCGTAGGAATTGAAATAGAAAGAAGTGGACCAACAGAC
>Ga0307377_10005938_pt1 | contig 12926 bp, 13 predicted proteins | sample TR3MG_FD_202535 | JGI IMG/M metagenome (GOLD analysis project Ga0307377, IMG submission 202535) | Soil microbial communities from Risofladan, Vaasa, Finland - TR-3 | ecosystem: Environmental > Terrestrial > Soil > Coastal area > Acid sulfate soil | place: Finland: Risofladan, Vaasa | collected... | reverse complement strand
AAAATAGTCAAAATTCTTAAAGATCATATCGCTAAAGAAAAAAGAAAAAAGAAGATTAAAGAAAGTCTTAATGAAAAGTTTATTCAAGATTCAGATCCTATACAAGATATGAACATAGGTATGATGAAATTTTATGAAGATGCACTTCATGAAGATGCTTACATGAGTTCTGTTCAAGGAAGTATGAAATATTTTGGCGACAAAAAACATCAAGAAGAATTATATACTATTTACCTTATATTGAAATTTATTGTTACCCGGAATATTAGATCTAGTGAAAACATAATAAAAGCGGCAAAAAAGATAATTAAACTCAGACTTCATAAACATCGCGAAATTACCTTATTAAAAAGAGCACTAAAGGATCATCTTTATATAGATTTATACAAAAATGTAAATGAAAAGTTTGTCGCAGATAGTGATCCTATATCTGATATGGGAATTGGTCTTCGAGGTGTTTATGATAATTTAAAACCTGGTGATGTTTTTAGATTAAAAAAATCTTTAGGAAGATTTTCAAAAACTGTTTTTGAAAAAGGCAATTTTCTTCGTATAACATATATAAAAAAATATCCCTTTAATGAATATAACGTTCGTGTAGATACTCAAATTATAGATAAAAATGGAACAGCGATCTATAACAATCCGAATTATTATAACTGGGGATGGAGTTATGATTTTTTTAAAGAATATTTTGAACCAGTGAATCTTGAAAATCTTAAACAAGTAAAAAAGAAAAGAGGAGAATAATTTCTCCTCTTTTTATGACCTGATGACTTAGTTACTGAACTTAGTTACTGACTTGGTTACTTAATTTTAATCGTGTTTTTAACAACTGTTTTTTCTTCCATCTTTGGAATATATAGTTTTAATATTCCTTTATCCATTGTTGCTTCAATCTTTTTGAGATTAAATTTATCTGAAAACTTCCAGCTCAAACAAAATGATCTTTTAGCAATTCCTTTTTGTATGTAGTTAGGCTCATCATTTTTTGTTTCCTCACTTTTTTCGTAAGAAATACTAAGTAATCCATCTGTTTCTTCGATTTGGATGTCTTCTTTATCAAGACCTGCGGCAGCAACCTCAATAGTTACTGAGTTTTCGTCTTCATAGATGTCTGTTGGGTAATTTGATTTGGTGTTTATTACCGGCATAAAAAGAGATTCTCTGTTAAAGAGATCCTTGAATAATACGTCCCATGGTTCGAACGTGTTGTGGTCTAAAAATCTTGCAATGTTTGTCATAATGTTATCCTCCTTAAATGAATAATTTTAGTTTTGTTAGTCCTAAGATCTAACTGAATTATTGCCATCAGGTCAATATCCAATATTATATATTCACATTATAGCAAAAAGTTTTAAAAAATAACACAAAATTTAAAAATATAATAAAATATATTTTAAAATATATACAATATATGAAATTAGTTAGAGAATATATAATATTTGAGAAGTTCATTGAAGATTCTGACCCAATTTTTGATATGGGTATAGGTATAGCAAATAAAATTGATAATGTAATTAAATCTATATTATTAGAAGATGAAGATCTGTTACTTTTTACGGTTGAACTTGATATTGATAATTTAATAATTTATTTTAATAGCCCAAAATTACGAGAAACAAGACTAATTTTAACAAAAAATGATGCCATAAATTATTGTAATAAAATAGTTTATGATAAATTGGGACTTAAAAAATTATTTATTAATCCGAATGCAGATGGCTCTAATATTGAAAAATGTTCAAGAGATTTAAATGTAAATTATAATATAAGTAATAATTTAAAAATTAGTTTAAAAGGAAGAATGGTTGAATTTAAACGTTATTGTAATCATTTACAAAATATACAGTGCATGTTTGATACCAAATACGATAAATAGAAATCTTTTTGTTTTTTGGCGTTAATAAATTAATATCTCTAGAAAATTGTCAACAAACATGTGTAGCAAATTTAATGATATTTTAAAATAATTTAAACACTTTTAAAGGTGCGCCTAAAATACTCTATAGAGATTTAAATTGTACAAATAATAAAAATTTATCATTTTTAGAACATATGCATTTACAAATGGCAGAAGATTTTATATGTTATAATACTACTATGTTAGATAAATACATTAGAGATTATATTGATAGCAATCATACAATAATAAACAGAAAAAATAATAGAATTAGAAGGTGCAGATAAAGAAGACTTTAATATACGTTAATTTATTCAGATAAATTAATCTATTTTTAACATCACCATTAACTTCAAATTATTATCTCATAATAAATTATTCATCTATATTATTTTAACGCATATTGTTAAAACAATGTTAAATGCATTAGCTGTTATTTTATGCACTTATATGCCATTATATATAGATTAAATATCTATATAATTAATTAAAAAAAACAATTATTAAACTATGGCAGGAAAAAATTTATTGATTCTTGAGAGATCTTCTCAAAATCTACAAAAAATTACTCGTAACGGAAAAACAATGTTAGAGGGGATTTTTGCTGAGTTTGGAATTGAAAATCGTAATGGACGTATTTATGAAGAAAAAGAGTATCTTCCCCATTTAGAGTATCTTAAAAATGACATTACTAGTGGCAACTTACTTGGTGAACTTGATCACCCTGAAAGATTTGAAGTTGCATTAGGTAATGTGTCACACAGAGTTACTGAATTATGGTACGATCAACAGAAAAGACAAGTGTTAGGTCGTATTGAAATTTTAGAAGGTACACCAAAGGGGCAAATTGCTAAAACTTTACTTGATGCAGGAATTCCGCTTTCAATATCTTCAAGAGCTGCTGGTACAGTAAATGAAGATAAAACAGTTGCAATTCAACAGATTTATACTTATGACTTGGTTGCAAAACCAGGATTTGAATCTGCTCAATTACATAATGTTAATGAAAACGCAAACCCACGTCAAGCAGAAATTAATCGAATGATTAAAGCACTTAATGAATCTTCATCTTCACGTCAGGAACATAGTATCAATTCAAAATTTGGTCTTGTAAATGAAAACATTTCAATTATTGATTTGACGGATAAATTCCCTCAACTTAAGATACGTGAAGAAGCAAAACAATTAATTAAAAATAATCAAAATAATCAAATGGCAGAAACAAAACCAGAAGTTATGAATGAAGAAACTATCCAGCAATGGACAGAATTATTCAAAAAAGAACTTAGCGCCATTAACGAAAGATTAGACCAAATTCAGCAAAGTGGCAACACTACAAATCTTACTGAAATTAAAAAGTATATTGAAAAAATACGTAAAATTCAAGAAGATTCATTGAACTGGCAATCAGAAATCGCTAAGGCCGTTAATGAAGTTGCTACATATGCTGATACATTAGCAGATAAAAGTAACAAACATTATACACTAACTAAGAAGATTGTAGAAACTGTTGATCACAATGCAAAAACTTTAAATGCATCTCAAGATTGGACAGAAAAAATCGCGGAAGTGACTAATACAATCGGAGAAACCGTAGACCATAATGCCGAAATGCTTAATGGTCTTAATGAATGGACAACTCAAGTTGCCAGAGGTGTTAACAAATTAAATGAATGGGGTGAAGAAAAAGCAAAAGCTATTAACGATATGCACGATTGGGTAGGAACTCAAGCAAAAGCTATCAATGGTATGCATGAATGGACTTCATCAATTGCAAAAAATCTTAATCACTCAGTTAACTGGGCAGAAGATATGTTCGGAAGAGCTATCAGTAAAGAAGATGCAATTAAACTTATGGAATATGTAGAATTGGTTTCAGAATCAAAAACTAATCCAGAATTAAAAGAAAAAATCAACGAAATGCTTAGAACTAATTCAATCACATCAAAACCTCTTAATGAAGCACAACTTAAAGGTATCATGGTTATTGATACTGTAGGAAAAGTTGGCAACTTTAAAACTGAAGATCTTAGTTCAAAAAATACTGGAGTTGAATTTGAAGAAAAGACCGGAACAATTATTTCTAAATTAAGAAATGTTAAACTGGGAAAAGAAAAACTTCCAGTAGGTGATGAAAAACTTCAAATGCCAGCAAATGAAACTCCTGAAAAAGTTGGTGATGAAGGATTAGAAAATGATCCAAAAGATCTTAAATCAGGTTTAAAGAAACATCAGTCGCAAACGGTAAGTAAGACTACAGATGCTGATGGCCCAACTAAAAAACATGAAAAAGATCAAAAACTAAAACTTGATGTTAAACCAGAAGGAAAACTCAAAGAAAACTTAAATAAAACTGAAGATATTCAAACTAGAAGAACAAATCTTGATAGTAAGCTTGAATCTATCATTCAAACCTTAGAAAAAGAAAAAGGCCTTGATGAAAACGTTAAAGCTGAATTTCCATTTACTACGCTTTTAAGTGCAGGAGATAGAAAAAGATTTACTGAACTAGATGCAACCGATAAACAAAAGGTCATTAAAGAAATCGAAAAAGTTCCAACAACCGATTCAAAGGTAATCGTTAAATTATGGGAAAGTGCTCTTGAAACTAATAAAGTTGAAGAACCACTTTGGTTAAAACTTGCTCCACCAGTTTATAGAACAGCTTATAATAAAGCTTCTGAAACTGTAAGAGAAAACGTTAATGCAAGAGCAGAATTCTATACACTTAATACTCAATATCAGATCGATAATTTCTGGGAAACCAGTGGTGTAATTACAAAACCTGTTCTTACATTAAACGAAGCTGTAACTGCAGTAACACCTGAAGAATCTGAACAAAAATTAGATACATTTGTTGCATCAGTGGGTGAAGCCATGAAAAAATGGTCATAACTAGTGCACTAAGTATTAAAAACTAACGTTTATCTTAAAATAAATAAAACAAAAAATAATTAAATAAAACATGAAACAATTAAATGAACAACAAGTTGTGCAAAAATGGTCTCCAATGATTGAATCTGTAACCGGTCTTAAAGACAAAGACAGACTCACATGGATTTCGAAATATGCACACTATCATGCATTAAATGAGTCAGCAATGGGTGGTGTTAGCACTCCTTATTCAACTCTTTATAATGTACCCGGTGTCGGTAATGTAGTTCCTGCTTCTTTATCTGGTGTGACTGGTGCTCAACAATCCAGTGTAACAACAAAAGGATCAGGTGACAAATGGCCTGCACTTCTTCCTATGGCACTTCAGGTTGCTGCAAGAACAATAGGTTTCGACCTTGTTAATGTGGTTCCTATGCCAGGTCCATCAGGAGTTATCTCCTATTTGGATTATGTATACGCAGGTGGTAGACAACCTTTCGGCGCTCCTCCTGGATACAGCACAGCAACAGATAATCCTGGAACAGTTGGTGATTCAACTTCCAGAGCACTTACTGAAGCTCCTCATGCATTCAAGATTCAACTTGATTCATCAGCAACCGCTTTGTTACCCGATGGATCAATAGGAAGTACAGTTTACTTTACACCTGATACATCAGTATCATCAACAAAAAATTTAACAGCTACTTATATAGGTAAATCAAGAATTGATGGTTTTCCAATGTTTAAAACTGGTACATTTACTGGTTTAACAAATAGTAACTTAGCTGATGTATTTGATGGCGCTGCAGCTCTTCTTATTGGCACAGTTGCACCGGATGAATCTCAAGTTATATATGTTATTAATACATATCCTACACTTATTTCAACTCTTGAAGATCAAGTTCAAGGTTTTACAGGTGCTGGAGAAAATGACGCAGATGATTGGGCTGGTACATTCGTATCAGGTACTACACTTTATGAACCAATGGAAAGAGGTGTTGGTGAAATGGTTTATCCACGAGCTCTTGGTCTCCAAGTATTCACCAAATTCATTTCAGTTGGTACATATCAGGTATCAGTTTCTGTAACTCAGGAACAAATTCAAGACCTTAATAAACAATGGGGTATTGATGTAATCGCAATGGTAGAAAACGCTGGTATCAATGAAATCAGTCAATCTATTAACAAACACATTCTTTCAAGATTGTTTGCTCATGGTTGGAAAAACCATATAAAAGCTAATACTGTTGAAGGTATTAACCTTAACCTTAACTGTACATCAACTGGTGCCGTTACATCTACAGCATATGCTTATAATGATGGTGGTTCAGTTACTACAGCTACTATGTCAGTTCCTGGATTTGCAACTTATCCTAGTATTACAAGCGCAACATTTGAAAACCAAGACACTATTATTAAGAGAGTTATGGCTCAAATTCTTGCTGCAGGTAATGTTGTAATGCAAAGAGGTAGAAGAGGTCCTGCTAACTTTATAGTTACTAACCTTAAAGTTGCTACGGCTCTTCAAACAAATGCTGGTTATACATTCTCACCAATTACCAATACATTTACTCAGTCTAACGGTTCATTGTATCCTCTTGGAACAATCGCTGGAATGACTCTTTATGTAGATCCTAATATGTTATATTCTGATACTAGAGTACTTGTAGGACGTAAAGGTGCGGCAGACGAACCAGGTGTTGTATTCTGTCCATATCTCATGGCTGAAAGTGTTAAACTTATCACCGAAGGTACTGGTGCTCCTAAGGTTATCATCAAAACAAGATACGCTCTTGTAGATGCTGGTTTCCATCCCGAAACGCAATATATTACCCTATATTTAAGAACGAACACTGGTAACATTATCTAATAAATAGATAACTTAAATATCCAAAAGAGAGACTCTATAGAGTCTCTCTTTTTTGTTAAAATTACATTTTTTTTGTGAATATATAATTAAAAATAAATAAATTAAAATTATATTATTAAAATGGCTATAGAAAAAACTAATTTACAGCTAACGTATGATACCAGTATGCTTGAAAATACTGTAACTACTTTAAACAGTAATAAAATATCTGCAACAGATATAACAACTGTTGGTGCTACATTAGATGCTTCAATGTATTGGACTAATCCCGCAGATGGATCTAGTTGGTGGTGGGCAGTAGCTTTAACTTAATGAAAATTTTAAGCACTAGTGCTTAAAATTTCTATGATGATAAAATAATTGGGGGTATGGAGAATTAGAAAATATTTCTTTTTCTTCATTTCCCCATTGTGTTGGATCTCTAAATAATTCAAAATTATATTTTGTACATAAAATAGTTAAAACTGATTGATCATGTCTATGATCTCTAAATTCATAAAAATTAGGTCTTCCACACATATTAGGATCATCTGTAACAATTCGTGGATCTCTAAGATATTGTTGCCATTCTTTTAATAATTTAATATTTTCGTCGTTTTTAATCCATAATGAAATTGCGCCATTAGTCATTGGCGCATTCCAAAATTTGCTTTCATCCGAGCCCGTTAAAACAAAACAGTCTCTTTTAACCCACATCTTTGCGATATGAGTTATACCTACCCAAGGAACACGAAATATCAGTTTTCCATCATTTGGGTGACACGAGATAATTTCAAAAAGTGGATCAAGATTATCTATTACAGATACGCCGGCATCCATATAAAGTACACAATCTCCATTCTCAATTAAATCAAAAGTTTTAAGTATAATATATGGTTTCCAACAAAAAAAGCCCGAACCTCGGTGTTGATCGAGTATATACTTATTTTTTTGATAAAATTTTGTTGTCACTAACCAATCTCTATTATAAATAAAAACTTTATCTACTTTTCCTATTTCATATGCCGTTTTTTCTAAAAGTTGTAAACTTTTTTCATAATCAATAGTCCCATATGTACAAATAACTTTTTTCATTTATTTTTCATATCATGATCCTACTTTTTCATTTGTATTATGCCAAACAAACTCTTCTACTGGCAAATGTTTTTGACATCCAGCGCAATATGTTGCACCATAGAATTTTGGGTTTCTTGCATAAGTCTCAGATAATGCCAGACACATAGTTGTAACAGTTCCACAGCCTCCAACATATTTGCCTATATTATCGTATTCTTCTTTATTAAGATATCTACCAACTAATGGACTTCGATTTTCAGGATACTTAATATACCCGTAATAATTATCTTCTTTATACTTTTCTTTTTCTTTTTTGTTTAATTTTCTTAATTTACCTCCTTCTAATTCAATTTTCTTTCCTGTGTGAACATAACTAGTTCTTACTGGGCGAACAAATCCCTTTAATCTTTCTTCTTCTGAAAGAATTAAATAAATTTCATGCTGACCAGTTTCATTTTTCTGACCTTCTTTTAATCTTGGATCATTTGGGTTTGTTGTTAACATATTTTTATAATTTTATTTCATAAGGCATTCCAATATAATCAGTATTTGTTCTAAAGTGTGGTATTTTTCTAGCTCCCTCATTATATCTATCGTTATCATCGTGTATCAATGCTGTGCCTTTTACTAAAGGATATATCATTCTTGCAAGAAATTCTTGATCAGTAGCATAAATATTGACATAGTCTAATTTGTTAAATTTGTTAATAAGATCATCATAATCAATTCTATTTATAAAATCTTTTGTTGCTCCCCACATTCCACCCATTATTTTTGTTGAATGTTGATCATGATCTCTTATAATATGAAATTCTCTTTTACTTCGTTCCCAATCTAAAATACAATTTTTTTCTCTTTGTGTTAATCTACCATCTGTATCTCTAACTATAAATCTTTCTATGTTTTTATCTTTTAATACCTCAAATCTCCAAAACATTCCAGGGGCATCCATATGTTTAATTACAGGAGTTTCTTCCTTTAAAACTACTTCAGCATTTTCTTTATAAAGTTTATTAATCCAAGATAAATTTACAGATTCGTGACAATAAAACCTGCATTTCCAATCTGGAAATAGTTGTTGTTGACACTTAATATTTTCTAAAGCTCCGATAAGATATTTAGAACTATCTCCCCATAAAGAAAACGAAATTATTTTTTTCATATAAAATTATAGATTAAATACACATAAACCGCTCCCACTCCAGTGGCCTTTTTCTGTAATATCATATTTTTCTTCTGTAATACTATTCCAAAAAGCAGTCATTTCTTCATTACATTTATTAATATCATCAAATAATAATAATCCTTTCCAATTTATTTTCTTAAGATGATTATAAAATATATTTTCAAAGACTCCGTCATGTTCTGCATCAAAAAAGATAAATGGACTTTTAATTAATTCTTCATCTTTTGTAGCATCTCCTATTATATATTGTACTCTCGGAAGAATTGGATTAATAGGTATAAATTTTATAATATCATATGATTTAATTCTATTAACCATACCTACTGATAATGCTGCAGCAGACATACATTTATTAGTACCTATGTCAAATAAAATTTCTTTTTTAAACAATGAAGAAATATAAATTAATAATCTATAATGTTCTTTGCCAGATGGTAAATGAAAATATGATATATCATGATAAAAATTATACTGATTGGCAAAAGTTGTATTTAATGCATCTAATTCTGTATTAGATACACCTAATATTTTATTTAATATTTCTCTCATTGTTTAAAATTTCTTTAAAAATTTTTCTTTATCTTCTAAATGTTTATGTCGATAAGCATCTCTATCATGTTCTACTTCCATTCTTTCAAATAACATATCACATGATGCTAAATATATTCCCCACAATCTTTCAGTAAATCCGCATAATCTGTGTTTAACATTATTCATTAATCCCCATCTATTAGTATTTAGTATTTCTTCTAATTCATATTGATAATCTAACATGAATTGACCAAATTTTCTAAATATTTCTACAGGTGTTACAGATAATGATTCACTTAACCATTCTCCTTCCCATACTTTATTAACATCAATTTCAATATTTAATCTTGGAGCTAAATAGTGCGCTATACTTTTTAATTGATCTTTATTAAAATATAATTGATTATTTTTTCTTAATATAATATAAAATATTTTATTTGGATTTTCTTCCAATTTAATTATCATATTATTTATAGAATTGGGAGCAAATAATACATCATTATGTAAAAGACCAACATGAGTTAATCCTTCTAATAATTTTGAATTTTTAACGCAATGTGGAATTAAACCATATTCGTAATACTGAAGAAATTGATATCGATTATTGTACCAGAGCAATTGCCATTCATTTATTATTTTAATTTTATTTGTATTAAATTTAGGAATTGAAGGATTAACCGCATAACAATACACCATTTCTCTTTCACTTTCTGAAAGATTTTTAATAGCTCTATATTCACAGGAATCGGCTGATACTAGATATAATTTTAATTTAACCATTTTTAATAATATTAAGCTTATCTAAATTCATTGTTACATCATGTGGTCTATTATAACTATAGTCATCAAGTACAGGAATTACATTTTCTTTAGTTTGTTTAGCTAAGTCATAAAATGTTTTTATTTTAGTTCCTACATTATATACTCCCGACGCATCATTTTTAATTAATTCAATTATTAATTTTGCTATAACGTCAATATAATCTGCATTTGTTAACATATCAATCCATGCAATATCCCATGGATAAGGTCTTGATTTAAATGAAGTTCGTATTAATAAATAGTGTTCTAATATTGCCTGTACATAACCATCAGCTAATAATTTTGTATAACAATACCAATTATTTTCATGCACAGGAACATCACTTTCTTTTGCAAAGGAGTTTGTTTTTGAATATAAATAATCAGTACTAATATGAACTAATTTTTTATGTCTTTTTTTACACTCATTAACTAAATTAATTACTCCTACATAATTTATATCCCAATGAGCTTCTTTTGTGTTATCTTTAGTATTAGTATTTGCTATACAATTTATAATTGTGTCATATCCTTCAAGAAATTTAAAATAAGATTCTGGATTAACAAAATCAATATTATCTTTTTTTCTGCTAACATAATCCCAAGTAGTTTGATTGTGTATTTCTGTAGCTAATTTACCATCTCCAAGTATTAAATAATTATTCATCAGTTAGTTTATTTTTAAAATATTTTTTTGAAGGATGATTTAATGAAGGAATACTCCATAAAGTCGACATACTATCTGCATGATATGTCATATATGGAACTAAATAATATCCTTGTAATTTTCCATTTTTTATTTTATGCATTATCATATCATCATATGTTGTTGTAAATTCTCCGCAAAAATCAATTAATTTTTGCATACCCGATTTATTAACTAAATATGAAAAAGCTCCTATCATTTGGGGTGCTTTTATTAATGTAGGATTTTCATAATATGGTAGTTTAACATAATCTGAATGCCCAGCTAAATAAGTATACTCCCAATCTTTGGGTAAATTTTCAAATAACCATTTTATTCTTTCTTTCCAATCTTCGCATAAAACTACATCATCTTCTAGAATTATTACATTTTCAAAATTCATAGTTTGAGCAAATTTAAGAGCTCCTATATGCGACATAATAATGGATATTTCTCCATGCTGTAAATTTCTTCCTATTCCTGTACCTTTAATAATAGACGCGCTAAAAGAAATGTTAATAATATTTTTACCATCAAAAGCAGGAAAAAAGAAATAATTAGACAATTCAAGTTTTTTAAATTGTTGATCTAATAATTGTTTTCTTTCTGTTGATCTTTGTAAATTTAATACTACTATATGATACATAAGTTTATTTTAATATTCTATGAATTATTTAATATAAAGTTTTTAAATAAAGTTAACTGTTGCAATTAAACTTCTTGATTCAATGTTAAACATTCCTCTTGGTATAAATTGCGCCATTTGATTATAAGTTATCCACATATAATTATCTGGAATATCTAATTCTTCATTTTCTGGAATTTCAACTATCATATTTCTATTTTGAAAATGATAAAATCGTCCACCTTCTTCTGATTGTAACACATCTAGATGAACTTTGTATTTATCTGATTTCATAAAATATTCGATAAATAACGGTTCTTCTTTTGTATCTATTAAACGTTCATAATTAGAACAAGAAATCGACGGTGATAAGTCGATAATATCTATATTTCCGGGCATTACTTTTGTTTGTACAAGAAAATGTTTTATTCCATTTATTTCTTTAGCTATAAATCCCATTAATCCTATATTCAAATCTTTTATCATAGGCTGAGTCCACGATTTAACTTCTCGATTAATTGCTTCAACTTTAACTGCAATAATAGAAAAGAAATCATCATCATGTTCAATTGTGTCATCGGTTATTTTCCAGTCTTTCATATAATGAAAGGGAATTTTTTCTAATTCAAGCTCATATTTAACCTTTTGATCAATATACCATGATAAAATTTTATTTGTAGGAAAATATTCTCTTTCATCTTCTCCGGGTAATAATGTCAAAGGAATCGTTGAGACTACAGATCTGGTATCCATATTAACAAAATTATCAATACGTAAAAGTTTTTTAATTTCATCTAATGTTAACCAAAAGAAATCATTAAAAACAGGAATATCCTCTTTAACTTCTACTATCATGTTTCTGTTTCTTTTTCTTAAAAATCTTCCTCCTTGTTCTGATTGTAATTGGTCAATAATAATTTTAGATTTTGATCTATCTATAAAATACTCTAGGTAATTTGGAAGTTTTCCTTTATGAACTTGAGAAAAATTACTTTTTGTTGCTTGAACGGTTGGAGATAATTGCAATGTATTAATGCACCCAGGCTCCATTTTAGCTTGCATTAAATAATATCTTCTATTTTTGAATATTTTTGTAATAATTCCAAGTATGCCAATTTCATGCTGATTAATTATCGGTTGATCCCATTCGGGCCAATATCCGTAATTTGTTTTAACTCTAAGACCTTCTATTTTAAAAAATTTATCAGAATTATGTTTTAACCACATTAATTCATCATCAAAATGCCATTGGTCTAATTTATCAAAAGGAATTTGAGTTACATTAAAATAATTAACTTCTTTTCTCTCGTTAAATAACTTTAAAAATTCATCATATGTTTGAAATTGGTTTTCCATTATTATAAAATAAAATAATTCGATTCTGGTGTAATTAAC
>Ga0307377_10005936_pt1 | contig 12931 bp, 8 predicted proteins | sample TR3MG_FD_202535 | JGI IMG/M metagenome (GOLD analysis project Ga0307377, IMG submission 202535) | Soil microbial communities from Risofladan, Vaasa, Finland - TR-3 | ecosystem: Environmental > Terrestrial > Soil > Coastal area > Acid sulfate soil | place: Finland: Risofladan, Vaasa | collected... | reverse complement strand
GTGTTGATAAAAGATCTTCTGCATTCAAAAAAGTTTCCGGTATCCTCAATATCAGTTCTCTTTCACCACTATCAGTCTTAAAAACAGTATTTTTCAGAAGTTCAGCGATCTGTATCTCATCATCATACTCGAAGAGTAAAACTGCAAAATCCATACCCCACCCCATTAGAATATTACATAATAATGGTATAGACGATACATTAGTAGAAGGAATGACACAGATTTCTCCCCTAAACCCTATCAAACGAATAATTGCATTAAGAAGATAGTAGGATCCGGTGTCATTAACAATAAGATTGACTCTCTTAGCAGAAAAACCTTCCCCTGCCATCGGATTCCCTAATATACTCTGAAGTGGAGTTAGGGTATCAGGGGAAGCTGAAGATAATCGCAAAGGATCGAGGACATGTGTTGTACTTCTTAAGCTATCCAGATCATCACGTTGAACAGCCAATATCCGGTGAAGCTTATTAATCTCCACCAGATGAGGGGAATGAGTTGTGTAAATCACCTGGGTTGTATCTTTTATATCTTCAAAGACCTTCAGTACATCCTCCTGAGCTCTGGCATGAAGACTAATCCCCGGTTCGTCGACAAGAAGTACCTTCAGTTTACTATGTAAAGTTGAGGAAGCCTTTAGTTCCAGATAGAAAGATAGAAACCATCTTACACCTCTGCTCCTCTGTTTTGGATAGAGACGTTCTCCTTCATCTTTAATCCAGAATTCGAGATAAGGTTTCCCTGCCTTTTCTCCATATGAAGCATTATAATGATCTAACTCAAACTGTATGTGTATTTTATTATTCCGTCCAATTGACTGCTGCCAGAAATCTTGAAAGTTATGGGTAAGCGAATGATTAAGGTTCTCAATTTTCTGCTTCAGGATACGACTTGAAGGTTGCTGAAAAAAATTATAATCAAGTTGAGCTAATGATAAAAAATTCTGTGCAGCCTTGTATCCCTCAACCTTTTCATTACCCGTAAGTATATCTTCCATATCAATTCTGTTTGGAAGCAGACTCCCAAAATCTTCAAACATCTCAAAAACAGGACAGTACTCAAAATACCTCCTTCCCAATATTTCACTATTATATTGTGACTTATAGGATTGGACTATTTCATTTACTTTTTGATCTGCCTCTTCCTCGGAACTACCCTCAATAATATAACCAGACAGAGCAATGTGCCTGTCAAGCTCTGCAGCATTTAAATCCCTTTCCTCTCTGGTTTTCCTGAAATCGTTAAGAATTCCATTCCATTCAAAATCAGCTACATCATCTGCCGGCCGCATAAGAAGCGTCATCTTCTGATGTCGCTCCTCAAGTTTACAAGACAGTTCCAGTAAATGATTATCATTATCAGAACAGATGTGCTGAAGTTCCTTCCATTTATCTCCTGCCTTTTTTAATGGTTGTTTTTTTTGCAATGCATCATTGATTTCTTCAAATTGTTTCTTTAATACGTTTAATTGATTCTTTAGTCCCGGATATAGAACACTCTGTTCTTTAGTCAAACTGGGGGCTTTCTTACCAAACAATCTGAAGCCTCTGGCACCTGTCTCACTATTAGGAAGTTTTGATTTAATAACTGATTCCTCATTTAAAATCCTCGACCTTGCTGCTTCCATCTCACTGATTTTATTCATCTCACTATGTAATTTCTCTGTAACATCATCCAGATAAAGGCACCAGGCATCTTCAAGGGAATTAAGATATTGACTTATCTCTCCGCTTACATTAATTCCTGACGAGAGGTCAGCAATCCATATTCTGGTGAGTTCCAGATGAGTAAGTCCCGACAACAATTCTTTTAATTCGGTGCCAGGATTATCAGTAATTTTTAATAACCATCCCTGAGGAATTAAGAACCGGCAACTCACTTCTGGTAGCGAAAGATCACTTCGCAAAACATCTTCTGAAATAATACCAGAAGAAAACACTTTGAGAGCTTCCAATATTGATGTCTTACCTGATTCATTTTGGCCGATCAGACAAGTAATGTTATCGGGAGAAAGATTTTGCCACCCTGTATCAACGATTGATCTAAAGTTCCTAATTCTGAAAGCTGTAAGCTTCATCATGATAATTAATAATTATAATTGAAACCCAAAAACAAGAACATCATCAATCTGTTGGACACTGCCTTTCCATTCATTAAATGCTCTCGCGAAATGCTCTTTTTGTTGTGCCATTGGAAACACAGCAACCGATTCAATTAATCGTTTGAAATGTTTGTCCTTAAACTTTTTATCTGTTATTTCACCAAATTGATCGGAGAATCCATCGGAAAAAAGATAGAAGGAATCGCCTGGCATTGTATCAATATAAATATTTGTAAAAGGTGTTTCCTTCAATGGTGCGATGCCAATAGTCATCTTGTCAGGTTTAAATTCAGTCAATTCTCCTTTCCGGACCATTATGACAGGCCGGTTGGCTCCAGAAAATTGCAACTTCCCGGTAACACAATCAATAATACATAAACCAATATCAATACTATCCTTGGTTTCTTCACCCTCACCAGTCTGATTAAGCGCTTTCATAACTTTCTCCCGCATAAGGTTTAATATCCTGTTGGCTTTAAAATAAATTCCTGACTGCATTATTTCATTGAGAAAACTTATCCCAAGGATACTCATAAGTGCACCCGGCACACCATGTCCTGTACAATCACCAACTGCAATACACATTTTTTGCTTGTCACAGAATGCATAGTAAAAATCACCGCTAACAATATCCCTTGGAAGAAAAAGCAGAAAAAAATCTTTTAAAAATCCATTTAGAAGCTCAGGGTCAGGCATCAGAGCATGCTGGATCATTCCAGCATACCTAAGACTTGCGAAATGGGCAACCATCTCCGGATTTTCTCTCTTCTTATCAGCCATAATTGGTTATCACAAAAACGGACAATAAATATACATTAAATTTAACTACCTACTACCTGTAGTATGAATCTTTCAGTTCTGTTTCTTTCTTAAAAGGACAACATTTTCAACATGATGAGTGTGAGGAAACATATCAATGGGCTGGACTTTGGCAACCAAATATTCCTCAGAAAGCAAAAATATATCGCGTGCCTGGGTTGAAGGGTTACAACTAACATAGACTATTTTATCAGGAGCTGCTGTAACTAATGTCTTAACTACATCTTCATGCATACCTGCCCTGGGGGGGTCTGTAATTATAACATCAGGTTTCCCATTAGCCTGTAAAAACTGTTCAGAAAGAATATCTTTCATGTCACCTGCAAAAAAGGATGTATTCGTGATATTATTTATTTCCGAATTGATTTTCGCATCATTTACTGCTTCATCGATATATTCAATTCCAATTACTTTCTCAGATGAACCTGCTATAAAATTTGCAATTGTTCCTGTTCCGGTATACAGATCATAAACTATCTCCTTCCCGGATAATCTTGCAAAATCTCTTACAATACGATACAGTTCCAACGCCTGCCTGGTATTGGTCTGGTAAAATGATTTTGGCCCGATCCTGAATTTTAGCCCATTCATTTCCTCAACTAAATAATTATCTCCCTTGTACAGTATTGGATTTTGATCGTTAAGGGAATCATTTTTTTTCGAATTTATAACATACATCATTGACGTGATCTGAGGAAATTCAGAAAGCATAAAATCAAGTAAGCCCTCCCTCTTTTCAATATCATCATGAAAGAATACTGCAATAACCATCACTTTGCCTCCAAGAGAGTTGCGAATCACAAGATTACGCAGGAATCCTTTTTGTTCTCTTAAATCGAAAAATTGCAGTTTATTTTTTAATGAATACTGCCGGACAGCATTCCTTATGGCATTTGAAGGTTCGGGCTGAAGATGACACTCTTTAATATCCAATACCTTATCAAATAAACCAGGGATATGAAACCCCAGGGCGCCTTCATTTTCAAATATTATTCCCGATTCTACTTCATCCCTTGATAACCACCTTTTATCAGAGAAAGTGTATTCGAGCTTATTTCTATACAGAAACTCTTCTGATGAGCCAATAATTGAACTAATCTCAGGTAACTCAATCTTCCCAATCCTGGTCAGATTATCCCTGACCTGCTTCTGTTTATACTTAAGCTGAAGATTATAGGGAAGATGCTGCCACTTGCACCCTCCACAAACTCCAAAATGGCTACAGCGTGGTATGATCCTGTCTGGTGAATATTCATAAAATCTGATCACTTTACCTTCCAGATATTTCTTCCTTTTCTTAATCACCCTTACATCTACGACATCACCTGGTATTAGCATTGGCACAAAAACTACAAGATTATCTACTCTCGCCAATGCATTTCCTTCGGCACCAATATCAGTGATCCTGACTTTTTCCAACAATGGCATCTCTCTTCTTCTACCCACTTTTATAAATGAATTAATAGTTATTTCTTTTTAGGTCTAACAAAAACAGTAAGCTTAATCTAATAAAATCCATGATATCATAATTTTATGATTTATCAGGAAAAGAGTATCCTGGATTATTAGCCGCTGTAAAGATAACTCTTCGTAAGAGAAGTTATATAGAAAAACAACTTTAGAAAAATACCCAATCCATATATATTTAGTTTATCTCCCAGGAATTAATAAAAAAAATTTGCTTTTTTAAAATATTTGGCGGAAATTAGCAATAGAAATTTGTCTCGCAACAAATTTAATTATTTATCTGTCTTTAATACTGACTTTTATGAAAAGAGCCATAACTTTAGTGTTCCTGGTTGCCATAGAGTTTTCCTCTTTTTCTCAAAACCTTGTTGTTAATCCTGGCTTTGAGGATTGGGAGAACATAAACCGGCCATCAGGCTGGAGTCATGTTGAGAATTGCATAAAAGATTCTTCTTATGCTATTTCCGGAGATTATTCATGTAAACACAGTGGCGGACTTACCACCACAAGCGACCTTGGTCAAACTATACCAGTTCTGGCAGGGAAAGAGTACAGATTAACTTTATTCAACAAGACAATAGTTACTGATAATGGCAAAGGTTCCAGAATCTGGTGCTATTGGCTAGCTGCGAATAGTGATAAACTATATGATCCATATACTGATGATATAATCAGACCTTCACAATATTTTAAAAGTGAAAACTGGCAGCAGTTTAGCATCAATATAACCGCTCCAATGGAAGCTGAAGCGTTTTACTTCGAAGTAAGAACCAATACTAAAAGCATTGCCTATTGGGACGATCTTACTTTTGAAGAAATGGTACCAACCTTCAACAATGAAAAAAATGAGTCATCACTGCTAATATATCCAAATCCAACCAGCAACTACCTGATAATACAAGATCTGAACCAATTTCAGCAAATTGACATTCAAAACCTGTCAGGATCAACTATGTGGTCTGGTAACTTTTCCGGTGAAAATAGAATAACAATCCCTGTTTCAGGTTTCCCAAACGGCATTTACCTCATAAAAATCACCTCTTCAAATAAATGCATTATCAGAAAATTTATAAAAATAGCAAACTGAGTATTGGTCAGACGTCGGGAGTTTAAAGTCGGAAGTCGATAATCCAAAGATATGAATATTGTATTATTTAGGCAAAGCAAAAGCACCCTGGAGAACTACATCCGTCGGATTGCCCAAATTTTACTTCATTTCGGTAAATTGCCTCAGCAGATATTGGCAAAGCAAATTTAAAATCACTGCCCTTTCCTACTTTACTCTCCACCCAAATCTTACCACCATGTTTTTCCACAAATTCTTTACAAAGCAATAACCCTAAACCTGTTCCTGTTTCTTTTGCCGTACCTAAGGTTGTAAGAACTTCTGATATATCAAATAGCTTTGTTAAATTTTCAGATGGTATTCCTATTCCATTGTCCGAAACAGATATTGTTACATCAGCAGAATTAACCTTTGCGTTAATATTTATTTCACCGCCGTTATTTGTAAACTTTATGGCATTCGAGACGAGATTTCTGAGTGCCGTTTTTAGCATAAAAGTTTGTTTTCTATCCAACCAAATAAATAGCAAAAGGCGAGATAAATATACCGCAGGCTCAGTATTCATTTTCTATTATTTAACATGCTTTTTGATTAATTCATATAATAAGGTCTTATTAATTGGTTTAGAAATATAATCGTTGCACCCCGCTTCTAATGCCTTTTCACAGTCACTTGAAAATCCATAGGCTGTTTGGGCAATGATTATTATTTCTTTATTAAACTGGCGGATTTGACGTGTGGCTTCCAATCCATCCATCTGGGGCATTCTAATGTCCATTAATACCAAATCAAGGTCAGAATTATTTTGACAAGCCTCAATAGCCTGAACTCCTGTTATCGCATGTAAAACTTCATTACTGATTCTTTGTACTACTTTTGTGAGAAGTGCATAAGATATTTCATCGTCTTCAACAATCAATATTTTTAGGTTTTTTAACTGAACTTCTTTAATCTCTGCAGAAACAACATTTTCGATTGAGTGTTTCTCTTCCGACACGGCATTGTAAGGAATGGTAAAATAAAATATTGAGCCTTTGCCTTCTTCACTTTCCATCCATATCTTTCCGCCAAGCATTTCTACGTAAGATTTAGATATCGATAAACCCAAGCCTGAACCTTCATAACCTCTGTTATGCAATTCACTACCCTGCCTGAATCTCTCAAAAATTAGTTTCTGCTGGCTCTGTGGAATGCCCACCCCAGTGTCTTTTACAAAGAATTCAAGGTATTCCCCTTTTTTCTCATAGCCAAATTCAATTGAACCTTCATAAGTAAACTTAATCGCATTTTTAATAAAGTTAGTAAAGACTCCGTATATCTTTTCATTATCTGTTTTAATGGTGGCTTCTTTTGATGGCAAACCATTTTTAAATAAAAACTGCAACCCTTTAATTTCAACTTCTGGTTTGAAGAATTTATAAGTGAATTCCAGTTTCTCGTTAATATTCGTTTCCTTAATATCAACTTTAGTAAGTCCCGATTCAATTTTTGAAATATCAACAATGCTATTTATGGTATTGAGCATGCGATTGCCACTAATCTGGATGGTTTGAATATAATCTTGTAGCTCATCACTTGTTAAGGTCGGTTCTTTTAAGAGTTCTGTAAAACCAAGAATACCGTTCATCGGGGTACGTATCTCATGACTCATATTGGTAAGGAAGGCGGATTTGAGACGGTCGCTTTCTTCAGCATGTTCTTTGGCAATAATTAATTCTGCTGCCCGTTTATCTTTCTCCTTGTTTTCAAAGGCAAGTTTTTTGTTGGCAATGATTAACTCTGCCGCCCGATTTTCTTTCTCTTCATTTTGAAAGACAAGCTCTTTGTTAGCGATGACTAACTCATTTGCACGTTTTTCTTTTTCTTCATTTTGAAAGGCAAGCTCTTTGTTAGCAATGATTAATTCTGCTGCCCGTTTTTCTTTCTCTTCATCCTGATAGGCGAGTTCTATGTTGGCAATGCCTAACTCTGCTTCCCGTTTTCCTTTCTCTTCATCCTGATAGGCGAGTTCTATGTTGGCAATGCCTAACTCAGTTGCCCGTTTTCCTTTCTCATCGTTTTGAAAAACAAGTTCTTTGTTGATTTGAACTATTTTTTCGTTCTGTGCTTCAATTAGCTGATTTTTTTCCTTAAGCCTTTCTGCAATTTGATTGCTCAATTTTATTTCTTCAGTAAGATCCGAGGTTCGATCCTTCACCAGTGATTCCAACCGTTCGTTCAATAATCTCAATTCTTCCCGGGTCTGAATGAGCTTTTCATTTTGCTGAATAGATCCTTCATAAATATTAACCATCAGTTTAATAACATTCTGCTGTTCAGCCTGGACAAACCGCTTTTTCCCTTTGAAAAGGATCTGGGTACTAAAAGGCACTTTTTCATTGTTCGCTCCAGGGTCTTCCGAAAGATTTTTTTCAATTTGAGAAAGCAGATATTTTTCATTGTAAGGTTTGGTAATGAAACTGTCTGCCCCACAGGAAAGTCCTTTAATGATTTCTTCCGGATCGGATAGAATGGTAAGTAAAATTACGGGAATATCCTCTGTGTTTTTATTTGATTTGATTTTTTTGCAAAGTTCATACCCATTAACTTTCGGCATTAAAATATCCGAAATAACCAAAGATGGTTTATGCATTGAAAGCCAATCCATTGCCTCTTTCCCATCATGAGCAACTGTCACTTTATAATGGTGGCTTTCCAGCAGATGCTTTATCTGAGTTGCCTGGGTAAGACTATCTTCAGCAATAAGAATTTCAGTTTTATTACGGGTGAAACTATTTTCTTCTCTTTTTATTTCAGCTTTCATATCCTGTTTTATGTTGTAAAATATTTTGTAATCAATCAGTTGATAGTCCGAAATCAATGTTATTGTGGAATATTAAATGCGAAATTCTAAATCCTCCTTCCAATTTACAGTTTCAACCCTACAACAGTTATGTCGTCAACCTGTTCCTCATTACCCCTCCAGATATCATGAGCATCGAGCAGCATTTCTCTCTGAACGGTTAATGGATTCTTATGAATATTCAGCAAGATTTGCTTAAACCGAAAACGTTGGAATTTTTTTTCATTCTCCCCGCCAAATTGATCGATATATCCATCAGTAAACAAATAGACAAGATCATCCGGTCTTGTTTGTATTTCCTGACAAGAAAAATCAGAGATATTATCATGATAAGATAATGGCATCCTGTCACCCTTAAATTCAATAATTTTATTGTTACGGATAAGGTACATTGGGTTAAAAGCTCCGGAATAAACAAGAGTTTTGTTTTTGAGATCATAACTGATCATCGAACCATCCATACCATCTCTCACCTCCGCAATAATACCTTTTTGTCCCAATGCTTCAATGATCTTTTCTCTCAACCGGTTTAATATCAAATGAGGTTCACAAATTTTTTCTCTGATTACTGTTTCATTCAAAAGAGTGACTCCCAAAATACTCATGAATGCACCGGGAATACCATGGCCTGTGCAATCAAAAACACCAGCGAGCAACTTATCTTCAATTCTGTGGAACCAGTAGAAGTCGCCACTGACAATATCTTTTGGAAGTAGAAGGCAAAACTGCCCAGGGAAAAAATCTGATCCATTCATTGATGCTTTCAAAACTGCTGACTGTATTGTATGAGCATATTGAATACTGTACTTTATAAGTTTATTTTTATTTTCAATCTCTATCAGGTTCTTTGTTATTTCGTCTCTGCCCCTTTTAATTTCAATCTGCGTTTTAACCCTCGCGATAAGCTCCTTCTGATTAAATGGTTTTACTACATAGTCAACAGCTCCAAGTTCAAATGCGTTTACAATGCTCTCGGTATCAATCTTTGCCGTCAGAAATATCACAGGTGTTTCTTGGTTCAAAGGATCATTCTTGATAAATTTGCACACCTCGAAACCATCCATTCCCGGCATCATAATATCAAGTAGGATCAGATCAAATTTTGTTTTCTTTATCCAATCGAGGGCTGATTCACCATTCACTGCGAATTCAACAAGATACCCTTCCATCTGCAGATAATTTCCAAGCACCTGAAGATTTTTCGGGTTATCATCAACGATCAATATCAATGGGGCTCGTATGCCGGTAATATATTCCATTTACAGTTGTTCAAGTTTAGCAAGAGCATCGGCAATCCGTTTTGCGATTTCTTTATATTGGCGTTTGGTTTTTGGATCCTGACTCTTCCCGATTAATTTTTCAATCTCCTTTATCGATGTATTAAGCTCGAGGTAGATATCCTTCAGCACATAACTTTGATTTTTGTCGAACTCTATCAATTTAGCATTCAGATCGCCCGATTCTGCTCCTTTGGTTCTGCCGATGCTCAGCTTAAGCCAGGTATCGATCTTCTTACCAAGCCATTCATTGACCTTCCCGAGCTTTTCAGTTTTCGATTTAAGATCGAGCTGAGTCTTGACTCTCGCCATCAGCTCCCGGCTGTCAAATGGTTTGATGACAAAATCCTGGGCACCAACCTCAAACCCTTTCAGAATGCTTTCCCTTTCAGATTCTGCTGAAAGGAATATAATAGGTATCTCATGGGTTTCTTTGTTGGAGCGAATTTTTTTACATACTTCAAATCCGTTCATCCCTGGCATATTAATATCAAGTAAAATCAGATCAAATTGCCTGTTTTTTAACCAGTCGAGAGTTGCCTCCCCATTAATTGCAAACTCAATCTCATAATTTTCCTCCTTTAAGAGGTTAGCTAAAACCTGCAGATTTTGAGGATTATCATCCACAATCAGGATAACTGCACCTGGTGTATATACATTATCCATGTGTTAATGTTTTATTGTTTAATACACCTTTTAATAATTCAACCTTTGCCGGATATTTCCTTATCAGGTTAAGTATTGCTTCAATATTAAAACTGACTGCAGCAGTGAAGAGATCCTTCCCGAATTCAGAAATTATAGTAGCATTATGATTGTCTCCCAGTTTTATCAATTGCTCCCCGAAAATCTTTATTTCACCAATCGGTTGTCGTATCTCAAATGTCTTTAAGGTATCTTTGAAATTGGTTTCCAGGGAGTTAATTAACCCCGGAAGGTCAGATATCTCGTTTATGAGATCAGTTTCAGATAATGACTTTTCAATCCCGGAAATTTTGGTTGACTTATATGGTAAATTATTCATCAGCTCAATGAACAATTCTGAGATCTGAACAGGTTTTATAAGTAATCCTGAAAATTCACTCTCACGGATCCTGTCTTTCTGAGCTTTCATAACGGAAGCAGAATAGGCAATTACCGGAATATGTTTCAGAGCATCGTCATTTTTTAATTTGTTCAATAAAGAAAAGCCGTCAAGAACCGGCATCCGGATATCAGTAATCAGAAGATCAGGTATAATCTTCTTAGCCAGATTAAATGCCTTCTCTCCATCTTCAGCTTCAACTATTTTAATATTAGTTTTAGACAAAGCATCTATAAGATATTTGCGGTTATGCTCTACATCATCAGCAACGATGATTGTTGCTTTCTCAAACACAATATCATTTGTATCAAACTTAATGTCTTCACTTCTCTTTTCAATATCCCTCAGATAAGAGACTTCAGGGATCCTTATTCTGAATAGACTTCCCCTGTTCAGTTCAGATTCCAGTTCAATAGTGCCGTTCATCAGTTGAACAAGCCTGTATGTTATGGCCAGACCAAGCCCTGTTCCTCCATATTTTCTCACATCCTGTCCCTGGGCTTGTACAAAAGGATTGAATATTTCACTCTGCATTTCCCTGGAGATCCCTATACCGGTATCACTTACTTCAATCATCAGGTCAATGAACTCTTCGGTTTTATCTTTCGAATAACTGACGATTTGTGGATTTTCCGAATATACTTTTAGTCTGACGCTTCCCTCTTCCGTGAATTTTATCGCATTCCCGATAAGGTTAAGGATTATCTGGCGCACCCTGGCTTCATCAATATAAATTCCTGCAGGTGTACCTGACGATATTTCAAGAATAAATTTTAATCCTTTATCCGATGTCCGTAATGAAAAGATACGTTCAAACTCAGAAAAAAAAGAATTAGTATTGACGAATTCAAATTGTAACTCAAGTTTTCCTGCTTCGATCTTGGATAGATCGAGAATGTCGTTAATCAGTGTAAGAAGGCTTCTCCCGCTTGATTTGATTGATTCAATATAGTTTCTCTGGGTACTATCCTCAAGCATGAAACCCAACAGCTCGGCATAACCTAATACTGCATTCATAGGGGTACGGATCTCGTGGCTCATATTGGCCAGAAATTCACTTTTAGCTTTGTTGGCAGCATCGAGCTGGGCAGTTCGTTCCTGTATACGTTGTTCCAGTTCCGCATTGAAAGCAAGAATTTTTTCTTCATTCTTTTTAAGCTCCTTAGTTCTCTCCTCAACCAGATCTTCCAGCCTTTCATTTAATGATCTCAATTCATCACGGGTTTGAATAAGTTCATTATTCTGATAAATGGCCCCCCGATAAATATTTAGCAGGAATTTAATCACTTCCTGCGGTCCGGTCCGGATTGTCCTTTTCTTTCCGCCGTAATAAATTTCTATACCCCTTGTATCTCTTTTGGACTCAGGAGTGCCTTCTTCCGTAAGTATCTTTTTAATGTTAGAAACCAGATATTCTTTATTGAATGGTTTGGTTATAAAACTATCTGCGCCGCACGAAAGGCCTTCAATAACCTCTTCCGGATCGGACAATGAGGTCAATAAAATCACTGGAATATCTTCAGTACGCACATCCGATTTTATTTTTTCACAGAGTTCAAATCCGTTCATCTCAGGCATAACGATATCGGAAATGACCAGTGATGGTTTATGCTTGGAAAGCCAAACTAAGGCTTGCTGTCCATCCCTGGTGACCTCTACTTTGTAATGATGACTTTCGAGCAGATATTGTATCTGAGCAGCCTGTGTGGGGCTGTCTTCTACAATTAAGATATCTGCCAGGTTATCTGAAGTTTTTACTTTTTTGTTCATGATCTATTTTTTTGCACCTGACTTTGCCATAATTTCAGCAATTTTCTCCGGAGATAAAGCCTGATCAGCAGCTCCTATGCTGAGAGCCTCACCTGGCATACCAAATACTACACAACTTTCTTTATTCTGAACTATGGTGAAGGCTCCTTTGTCTTTCATAGTTTTCAACTCATCAGCTCCGTCTTTCCCCATCCCGGTAAGCAGGACTCCCAGGGCATTCGGCCCGAAGGTATGTGCAACTGAGCGAAAAAGATAACTAACAGAAGGTTTTAATCCATTTTCAGGTGGTTGATCGCTAAAGCTTATTTTATTTCCCCTGCCTACCCCCATGTGAAAATTATCGGGAGCGATATAGCCGATACCTTCTGCAATGGTTTCTCCATCCTCGGCGATCTTTAGTTTAATGCCGGATGTTGACGATAACCATTCAAGGAATCCTTTTACAAATCCTTTGGCAATGTGTTGTACGATAAGAACAGGTACCGGTAAATCTTCGGGTAACCCT
>Ga0307377_10005934_pt1 | contig 12932 bp, 16 predicted proteins | sample TR3MG_FD_202535 | JGI IMG/M metagenome (GOLD analysis project Ga0307377, IMG submission 202535) | Soil microbial communities from Risofladan, Vaasa, Finland - TR-3 | ecosystem: Environmental > Terrestrial > Soil > Coastal area > Acid sulfate soil | place: Finland: Risofladan, Vaasa | collected... | reverse complement strand
AATATTAAGAGTGAATACGGTTGCTCTTAATGGAATTTCAAAACACGGTTTAAAATATATTTCTTCTTTACCTAATGAATTCACATTGAACACTGGACATGTAAAGTTCTTTTGTGATAAGTTATTATTCATTAAGAATAGATTTGAATCTATTAAAAAATAATTATTAAAAAGAAATATCAATGCAGTTATGAATTATGAAAAATTAGATATACCTGATTCTTTATGGAATGATTACAATCCAACGACTGTCTGTACTAATTTATTAATTGAGCGTGTTTTGATACGATTCCCAAAAAAAAGCCACTTATTATGGTAATGAAATAACGAAACAAGAATATTTAGACAAAGTAATAAAAACATCTAATATTTAAATTACTTAATACCGCCAATACACTTAGGAGCTTTATGAGATTCTGGGCCTGCGGTTCCTTGCCCTGAGATATTTAACAATGTGTCTGGATTAAGTTCGTAAATTCTATTATATTCATTTTCGCAAACGAACAATCTGTTTTCTATCCCTCCGATACCTTTAGGAATATCACCAATTGCATTAACAGGAGTACTTATCATTAAGAATGTAACTGGGTCAACTTCGACGTATTTATCAACAGCCGCATTACCACCGCCGTCTCTGGTTATAAATACTCTTTCTTCCATTCCTCCTATGCCTTGAGCTTGGGTTGCGTTTGAGGCTATTCCTCCGCCTGAGATATCTAGCATTGTGTCCGGGTCTAATATATAAACATCCGCTGCTGTTGAGACGCAGAATAAAGTTGTATAAGTACCGCCGATACCGACAGTGAAGTCGAGATATGGTTTAGGAACATAAGATGTAGGAGGTAGAGCTCCGGCGCCAGATATGTTAAGTCTTGTATTAGGGTCCATTTCGAATATCCTAGCAGCAGTAGCTGCGACATACAATCTACCGTGGATTCCGCCACACCCTTCATATCCTGATTGTGTATTAGGGAGATAAGTAGAACCTATTGCAACTCTGGTATTGATGTCTAGTTCATAAAGCCTAGGGCTATCCGTTGCGTCGTCATTAACCATTGTATAAAGTTGGTTATCGAACATTCTTGTTTCTGTAGAAGAACTGGTACTAGATTTAGAAGATGAGCTAGAACTCGATGAAGAAGAAGAGCTTGAACTTGATTGAGAGCTACTTGAACTAGAACTACTAGAAGATGAATGAACGAAAGAGAGTCCACATGCAGTACAATCTTCGAATCCTTGTTCATCTGGTGGCCCGGCGACATCAGGTTGTTTAGAATCTAAACCATCCAGTTTGTAGCATCGTCCATTTATTTTAATGAAATCGCCATAGTCATCGTCTAAGTATACATAATTTAATGGCATTTTATTTCATTAACTTCCACTAACAGAATCTATTTTCCACTGAGTATATAGAGAACCGTCAACATCGTCTAATATTTCCATACTGTACCCTTCCCCAAGAACTACGTTTTCTTGTAGCAAATCAGTCCATATTGCATTGAACTTTGTTTCGTCTGAAATTGGAATGTATTGAATCATGCTTTGATTCACATCTACATATTGTATTGCTTTAGCGCTTACAATTATTGGATTGAATCCACAAGCATCCCAAGCAATCTTCCCATCAAATGAAAAGTATTTTGATTGCACTAATACTTTCAAAGGTGTATTTATAACTTTAAGATATTTCATTTTTTATTTTTCCTTATTAAATTTTTCGACCTATTATCATATTTACACAAAAAAGATATAAGCACCTTTAGGAATGTATTATCCTACCAAATTTATGAAATAAACTCAAATTCTCCGCCATCTACTAATGTAAACGCACCACCTGTTAAAAATCCGAACGCTGGGCCGTTGGAGCTTGAGCTAGAAGAACTACTGGACAAACTGGAGCTGCTATGTATTGGTGATTCTGCACACTCTAAGCAATCTGCATACCCCATTCCTTCTGGAGAGCCTACTATATCAGGCATGTTAGAATCTTGGCCGACTAATTGATAGCAAACGCCTTCAATTCTTACGTAGTCACCATAGTTATCGTCTAAATATACTGTATCCATTTTATCACCTTATTTTTTGAAATTTACATGGTATTTTTATTCTGGAATTATTACTAAAGTCCTTTTAGATGGAACTGCTTGATGATTTTGTAATACTTGACGAACTACTAGTTGCCATACTCCAATCCCTAAAGGAATGGGTTTTCTTGTTAAACAAATTCAAACTGTTCGTTATCTACGAAAAGGAAATTATCCCCATTTGCAAATAAGAAGAATGCTTCACAGTCTTGTCTATTAATAAACACTGTAAATGGAACAGTATTATTATTGGTCAAGTCATTAGAGCCTATTGAATCCAATCCGTCTCCTGCTAAGTTCCAACAAGCTACTAAGTCTGTAATTAGTGTAGCTTCTGATGAGCTTGATGAACTCATTGATGATTCTGAACTTAAAACTCCTGTAGAACTAGATGAGCTACCAAAAGAAGATGAATCTGAAGATTCGCTAGATGAACTCATAAATCCTGAAGATTCACTAGATAGCTCTGGGAATATTTCGCCTATACAACCACAGTCATAAGGAAATCCATTATTAAAAGTAGTTAAAACTTCTGTTTTAGTAAGTGCCCTATGCCAAAAGCTAACAAAGCACAACGCTCCGTCATAATAATATTCTGGCGTTGAACCGCTTTGAGAACCGAGATGGAAAGCAGATGTAGATTGTTTTCCTACTCCTGAAAAATTTACTTGGCTTTCCTTCGTTCCATTAATATACATTTGGGCATAGGTCCCATTTGATACTATCGAAAAGTGTAATAAATTACCGGCTACTAATATAGATGAACTAGTCATGTCAATTATATAATTATTATTAACATCAACTACAGAAGCTCTCAGTCTCCCTCCAAGGTCGATAGAAATATTATATTCTTTATTATTCCCATCAAATTTTGAAATAACATGTTGAGTTCCGACTATACTGTCTGGCTTTAACCAACCAGAAAAAGACCACTTCATATTAGATGGTAATTGCAAGTCTGAATTTGATGCTATGCTAAAATATTGATTTGAACCATTAAAGTTAGCTATGAAAGCATCGTCGTATGAAGATGAGCTAAATTGAGCGGTTGATGAAGACGACTCTGAACTTGTTGAAAATGCAAGTGTGTCTTGACATTCTTCACAAAATGAAAACCCAGTACCAGATGGAGCACCAGTGAAGTCAGGTAGTTTTTGACTTTGACTATGTCTAGTGTAACAAATACCGCCTTCTCTTATGTATTCGCCGTAGTCGCCATCTAATTGAATAGTTTCCATTTTATAAACCTATTTGTATTTTAAAATATTAATTACCGAAGAATATATCTGATAAAAATGTTTTTAATTCAGCCACTGTTGTAGCAGCATCTAATTCAGCCTGTGTAGCAGAACTTATTTTACATCCATCAATAATTCTTTTGCCTCGAACTGCATCTGAAATTTGAGAGATATTAGTTTCTGTACCTGCAGCAGTAGAAGATTTTAAATATCCTAATCCTGTTGACAGTCCGTCCATATCGACTTCTTCGTCAATGAATTCTATGATGTTTCCATCTGATTTTGTATATAGTATTGTTTTCATAATCTTTTTTTTCCTATGTTAGATTATTTTTTTTATAATGATGAACTAGAGTTTTCACATGTTAATAAGTTTTGGAACCTATCAAATGGAACTGTATTATTATTGGTCATATCATTAGAGCCTATTTTGTCTAGAGAATCTCCAGCTAAATCCCAACAAGAAATCAAGCTTGCTGTTATAGCGACTGGTGAAGAACTAGATGAACTACCACTAAATGCGTTTGAAGTGCTGCTGCTTTCTGAAGAACTAGAAGAATTAACCAAAGAACTTTCTGACGAACTTGACGATGCTGAAAATATAGATTGGCTAGACAAGTCGCTAGAAGAACTTGAATCAGTTGGTATTATTTCCCCAACACAAGCACAGTCATAAGGCTGTCCGTTATTATAAATAATATTCACATCTGAATCTTCTAAGTTTCTATGCCAATAATTTATTGAGAACATTGCTCCGTCATAGAATAAATCTTTTGTTGTTCTACTTCTAGCACCGAATTGAAAATCAGATGTCGATTGTCTTGGTAAACTACCATGCAAATCATCGAAGAATGGGATAATGTCTTCCAGTCCACCATTGATATAAATTCTTGCTTCTCTATTCACTCCATCCGAAGTAACTACTACGTGACTTAATTCGCCAATAGCTAAAGGGTTCTGACTTAATCCATCAACCATGAAACTTCCATTGATATCTAGAACGCCTACTTTTATTCTGCCTAACTCACTTATTCTTATGAAATATTCTGCTGTTTCAGATACTGAATCATTATATTTACTTATAAGGCTTTGAGTGCCTGATATATTATCTGGCCTAACCCACATGGAGAATGCCCAGTTCATATCATCTGGTAATTGAAGTTCTGAATTTGATGAAGAACTAAAATAATGATTAGTTCCGTTAAAATTAGCTACGTTGCCATCGTTTTCTGATGAACTAGTAGGTTCTGAGGATGAACTTGTTGTAGCGCTAGATGTACTTTGATTAATTGAAGAACTTGACTCTGTCAATCCGCCTACACAATCAATGCAACTTACGAAACCTTGTTCATCCGGTCCACCAATAAAATCCGGTGGTATTTGTGCGGCGTACTTGCGTTCGTAACACAGTCCGTTTACTTTAACAAAGTCGCCATAATCATTATCTAAATATAAGCCGCTCACAATTTTTCCTCTTTGAATGCTGTAATATATATATTTCTTTCATATATCATTTCTTCCCTTTATTTTTTCAAAAAAATAAATTTAAAATCAAAGCCCCCAAGTGCCTATTCCTCTTTGCCAAGTTATTAAAGTGCCATCCGTCAAGGTTATCTGTCCAAAATTAGATGGCCCAAAATGAGCATTTGGAATAACTCTATTTGTTCCTTGAGAACCAAAATTAAGTCTATTAATATTATGACTTGCGACTAAACTACCAACTTGTGAGTTTCCTCCATAAGGAGTGCCTTCAAACCATAGTCTAATTCCTTTTTCATCATTGGCACCTGTATGCAGCATCATATTGTTAAATGTATTAGTCTGTGTACCTGAATAATATCCTGTATATATTGATTTGACAATTCCATTTTGAAATTGAATACCTGTACCATTAAACGTATTAACATTTCCTGCTTCCCAAAGCTCTCCTGTAAGATATTTGTTACCATAATAATAATAACCGCCTGGAATTGGAATGTTGGTTCCAAGCTCATAAGTGCTCGGACATAACAATTTAGTTTCGCCTTCATCTACAAATTCACCTGCAACCCATCTAGGATACGCACTTGTTCCGCCTGTAATTGTAATAGCTACAGAAGGATTAGGGAAACATGGATTGCCACCATCTATTTCAGACGACGAACTTGAAGACGAACTAGATGTCGAAGAAATAGTGTCTGGCGTCGAGCCTCCACCTTGAACTTCTGGATCAAAAAATTGAAAGTTTGGTTTTCCAACAGTAAAGTAATCTTTTACCCAATGACCAATGCCATTTCCATTCCCATTACTCAAAGAGTCCCCCAAACCTGGTGGATAAGGAGTGGTAGCCTCAGTCATCTCAATGTTATAATCTGAAATTACAGTTGCAGGACTATCTCCACCTATAAAATCTTTAGTGCTAAACTTTTTAAACTTGTGAAATTCGTAGCCAGAACCAAAAGAGTCATATGTGTTTGGGTCACCTGTTTGTTGAAATAAAGGTATGAGATACTCTCCGAATCCATAAAAATCAACTTGTGCGTCTATATTTTCAAAAAGATATCTAACAAACACTTTACGTGCATTCTGAGACATAGTCAGATGGTATCCAAAAGCACCGCCGGTCGCTCCAGTGCCATGAGTAGCGTTTCCTTGCGGGCCGCCATTGCAGCCAGTTGTTGAACCTTCATATTCTACTGCTTGTGCCACGTATAGGTCTCTCGCATCAACGTATAATGTTGGGAAGGTATTAAGATTCTTATGACAAGGACCTGCGAAATTATTATTATTCTGCGTGCGTCCTTTCACTCTACCCCTGTCCGTACTCACTGCCCCAGGATACCCAGCGATAGATGAGGATATCTCTGCAGGGTTAGAATTTTGATGGGTGAAATAGCCCATTTTAATCCATTGCATTCTATTTAAAATATCATATTGTTGTAGAACCCATTCTTCTGTTTCCCACTCAGACGCTGGAATTCTAGACTGCCCCAAGGCTGCTAATATAGCCGACATGGTAAGTAAGGTTGGAGGACTATCTTTTCCGTCCCAATCATTGTCGTCCATATTATTGTAATACATTGCATATTGTATTTTAGTATCCGTTCCGGCAAGGATAGAATCTATTCTATTCATAACGCCCTGAGCTATAAACTGTGTCATTTTAGCAGAGAACCTTGACGGGAAATTATTTGCACCGAAAGCAGGATATATGCTGCCGTCATTAATATTTACCGCTCCCTTTTCTTCGACTGCTACCCTTATGGCATCATAATGGTCTTCGTGAATAGAGTCATCTGGGAATCTTTTAAGTTCGCCTGGCGCCCAATTCATATCTAAAGAATCCCAAGTTGGGATTTCATCTAAACAAGTAGGAGCCATGGTAGCGTCCCAATCAAAATCTGCCAATCCAGCTATCTGCGACAATTCATTTAATTTATTCATGACAGAATTCATAACAGAAGAACTAAATGGTTCCTTGACATCACTTGCATCTACTTCAAAATCCCCCCTTTGATTATATCCATCAAACCCATTTAGAAAAAGACCTAGACCGTCTATCCCTTCTTCTGAAGGATTGTTAACTGGGCCGGATGCGAAAGTGGCAGCCTTTTTCCAAATATACCATAAAGCACCACCAACTTCAGTTATACTACTAGACCAATCTTCTGTGGGAATAATGCTTAGACTATACATTAAATGATCTGCTCCTGGAGCACATGCATTTGTTATTGTTCTAATAGAAACAGAAATATCAAGAGTATCATCGACCATTAAATAAGAGTCTGAAACATATCTACCAGCTGAGGTTCCATTTATCGTATAAACATCATCGACTTCATCAATGTCATATAGCGTTGTTCCGCTTATAGATGATTCTATACGTATTGTTTTCATAGAACGTCCGCCGACAGTAAATGGAAAATCATATGTGGAATAATAAATTTCAACAACTTCTCCCGACTTCGAAGTACACGTAAACCAAGCAAGTTCATTAGATGAATTAACGTTGTCATCAACATTCAAAGAGCATCTATTAATATTGGCTGCTGGATTCGCTGGGTCAAACATATGGAAGTAACTTCCGAAAGTATAATGTGGGTCGCCTGAATGAGGAGCAGAACAACTAGGACATGGAGGGGCAAATGCTATTGCAAAAGATGAATCTGAAGAAACTTCTCCTGCCAAACACGTATCACAATCATTAAATTCTATAATTCCATTATTGTCGTCTGTCGGCTGACCGAAAGATTCGCCAATATATTCATAGCAAACTCCATCTTTATAGATAAAGTCTCCATGAAACGTGTTCGTAGTTATATTTGGCATAAAAAAATCTCCAGCATTATTGTTTTATTCTTAACAATGCTATAGATTTCCTCTAATTCTATTTATTGAAAACGACTTCTCCGTCTTCTTTTATATCTATAACTATAGGCAACTGATGAGGCTCGTATCTTTCAGTACAAATGGATGCGTTAACAAAAACTGTTTCTCCATGTCTTTCTACTCCGTGTCCTCCATGAATATGTCCACATAGATGAATTTTAGGTTTGATACGATTTTTTATTTCGTCTAAAAGGTCTTCACATCCAACATTTCCACAAACGCCTGGACTTGAATCTAATATTTCGAAAGCTGGCCCATGTGTCAAAAGTATATCAACGTCTTCGGGGATTTTTTTCCATTTCGCCAGTATTTCTTTACCTCTTTGAAGATTAAATGCCCAATTATAAAACCAAGGTTGCCATGGTGACCCATAAATTTTCAATCCTTCAACTTCAACAAACTCATCTTGCAAGTAGGTGAAGTTCGTACATACAGAATCTACATAGCTTCTTGGCATTTTCTCAAAAAACCAATCGTGATTGCCAGAAATGACTATCTTGTGTTTGTGTGGAAGAGTAGCCATCCATCTATTAAAATCTCTAACTTCTCTTTCATTTCCTCTCGCCGTAAAGTCACCAGAATGTAATAAAATATCACCGTCAGGCACTTCTATTTTTTTATGTTTATTATGCGTGTCTGATAAGCAAACAATTTTCATTTTGAATTCCTAGTTTTTTACTATTATACAAAAAAGACCGAAGAATTACCAACGGCCTAGATTTTTTTAAAAAATGAATGTTAATATTTATTTTTAAGACTCTCCGCCTCTGATATAAGGCATTCTTCTATCATACAGACTCCATTGAGTGATCCTTCCGACTCACTAAGCAACTTATATAAGAAATCTACAAGTTCTTTAATAGCATCGTTTGCATCGTCGAGTTCTGTTTGCAAATTATCTTTATCATCTTCCAATGTTTCATAATCGTCAAACAAGACATACTGGCCTACAATATCACTATCCATGTCCAATGTATGTTCACTTTCCAAGTCGCAGCTTTTAAAAGAACGACTATTGTCACAAGATGACACTCTGGGAGAATATCTATCAACACTCATTTTAATTATCCTTAAATTTCGTCTAATGGCTCTTCAGAATAGCCAACAGTTTTAGCTTCGGTTTCTGTTGACTTTCTAACTGACCAGTTTATTTTACTACTAACAGACATACCATTGCCATATGGCGAAAGGACACTGCCGAAGGCTATTCTAAACTTACTTGTTCTATCAGATTCGCTTTCTGAATCGGCCACCATCTTGTCTTCGTAGTCCTGCATGATTTCTTGCATTTTCTCATCAATCAAAGCTGAAATTTGCTCTTTAATTTCAGTGGCTATTTTTACTTGAATGTCATTATCGTGTAGCATAAGTACCTTCTTTTTTTGTTGTTATTATTAAATATTCGATTGTCAGCGAGAGTGTGAATACAAACATTGAAAAAAATGTCCAAAAATAAATTATACCATTGTAAGAAAAACTGAAAAACTCCTGAACTAGAAGAGCGTCGCCTCCGCCGCCAGGGATGTCAAACAAGAAAGATGGAGATATACATGCGCCAACCATTATTATGATACCAATGGTTTTAAGAAATACAGTCTCAACTATTTCATGTTTTTGAAAGAACATATAAGTAAACGAAATAAAGACGAAAGAAGTTATTAATAAAGTAGGTAATTCAACTTTCATATAAAAAAAGCTAACAGCTATCATTGCTAATAATGCACTTTTAAAATGATACTTTTTGTTTCCGAAAATTCTTTCACTAAAAAACAATAAACATCCAAAAATAGAAGCACCCATATAACCTGAGATTGATATAAGGCCGAATGTCTCTACTACATTATGAGAAGACAGACAATGTCCACTACCGCTTGGATTAATAACTATTTCGTTAACATTGCCATTTAAAAACAACGTCGTAAGAGCATGGGACATTTCGTGAAAGTAAGTTTCAAAATACATGGACAGGCTAAACATATAAACTCCTTCCAAGACGACTAATAACATTCCGATTAGAAACGACAAACAAAAATGCGACAATTTATATTCTACTTTATCATCCATTGAAATACTCTTCAATTATTTCGTCTAAATCTTCAAATCTTGGCGATGGCAAATCATCCTTGTCAAACCACTCCCAACTCTCATGGGCATCTGGCTCTGGATTGTCTGGTTCGACATCGTCTTCTACTTCTGCGCCAAAGAATACACATACATAATGTTCGCCTTCAATGACGGAGTCTGAGAATGTAACTTTCCTCAACCCTTCTACTTCAAGGTTGGTTTCTTCTTTAAGTTCTCTAGTACAGGCTTCTAGGGAAGTCTCTCCAAATTCTATATGCCCACCTGGCAGACCATACAACCCCGTCTTAGGGCCAGACAGTCTTTTGCCAAGTAGGATTTTATTGCCTTTAGAAATAATAGCGATAGCCGTCACATGAATATCGCCGCTTTTCTTTTTTGCAAACTTTTCAGCTATGGAGTCTATCGCACTTTTCATTTTACTTCTCCGGGTTCATTGTGAACCAACAACTTTTCTTTTCGTCTCCAAAGAATGTCTTGGTCAAATATTTCTTGGAGTATTTATTCAAAGATTCTAACGTTAAATTTTCAATGTCGTCATAATTTTTTTGAATGTCAAAATTATAATCCCAAAGTTTGCTCTGAGCTAATGGCGTAGACAAATTATCTGGGTCGCTAATTACTTGACACATTTTTGAAAGCATTTTTGCTTTTGAACATTGAAAGGTTTTTTCATCAAATCCATCGTTCGCTACTTTCTCAATAACAGACATTATTTCTTTTTTAGCTAGCTTAGACGACTTCTCGTCTAGTTGAGTATGAATTAAGCTAAGTCCTTCATCCATTGTCTTAACCAATGAAAATGCTGAGATACTATAACAGAGACCCAATTCTTCTCTAACCCTTTTAAACAGCAAAGAGGACATTCCGCCACCTAGAGCGCCTAACATACATCCATGCTCTGCTGTTTTTTTGTAATTCAATGGAATACTTTCAAACAATAAAGCCATGTGTGTTTGTTGAATCCCATGGCGAGTGACATTTGTATCTATATAGTTTTTAATTGCTTTTTCTTTGATTTTTACAACCTTAGCTTCTCCAAATGTATTACCTTCTAAATGTTCCTCGCATTGTTTGAAGACTTCTTTACTTTTAAAAGGAGACGAAACCACTAACACTACATTGTTGTTACCGTAATTGGACTTATAATATTCAATTAAATCATCTCGATTTAAAGAATCAATAGTTTTTTTAGTACCAATAACAGGGTGTCCCAACTGGAAGTTGATTAAACTTTTTTCTAATTTAGCATAGAAATCATGCATCGGGCTGTCGGCGTATGATTTTCTTTCGGCCTGTATAACTGTCCTTTCCTTATTCATTTCTTCTTCAGGAAAAGTTGAGTTAAACATCTGGTCGCATAAAAGTTCAATAGCTTTTGAATAATTAACAGAAGGAGTAGTTAAATAATAACAAGTATCAAATTCAGATGTGTAGGCATTCTGCTTAGCGCCCATCAAGGCAGCTTCGTCAACAATATCCTCACAATTTCTTTTGTCTGTACCTTTGAAAAACATATGTTCTAGATAATGAGCAACACCTTGGTTCTTTCTATTCTCAGCAAACGAACCACTGAAGCAATGGAATCCAACATAAGACATTAATGAGCTGGTGTTTCTGATATGGACTACTCTTAGACCATTAATTACTTTTTCTTTAATTTTTATATCGATTTCCATTTGAATTTCCTTTTGTTATATTTTTAATCTTCATATTTCTCATTCCATATGCAAGGTCTGTCGTCTTCGCCCAAGGCGACAAAGACCATACTGCATTGACAGAGTGCGTTCCCATCAACCTCCGCTATACAATCTACTGTAATCGAAGTTCTACCTTCTTTCAAGGTCTTACACTTAAACAAAACTACATCTCCTAGTAAACCTGGCCTAATGAAATCAACTTCGCTTATCTTCTTTGTAACTATATCGTAGGAGGTAATGATGTCTCTCACATACATTGCTGCTGACTCATCTATCCAACTCAACATTCTCCCACCATAAAGCCTTTTAGCAACGCTTAAATCTGGGTACATTATCATGTGCCTATTTACTTGGACGTACTTTTTTGACTTCATATTCTTTTTCGCATTTTGTGCATTTAACATATTTTTCATAATAAAAAAAATTATCCATATTAGGATAGTTTCTCTTCTTCAATATCTCCTCAAAGACATGATTGCAGAAACATCTTTTTATTTTGATGAACATATATTAATCTCTTTGAAAGATTTTCTTGTTATAGATAATAATTCTTTCGCTAATATAAACAGAGAGTCGTGACTTGGATAGTAAGGGAAAATTGTCTCAATATAATCTTCGAGTTTGTCTTCGTCTTCAAACATGTCATAATCTATATTATTATTTTTAAGAAATCTAGATTTAAGTGCGTCATGATATCCATTTTGATCATCCCACAGATAAACTCCCATGAATTTAACGCAACAACAATCGCCATTAGAAATAAAATCAAAATTAACTCCTACATCACACTTTAAAAAATCTAACAATAAATCATTAGCTTTTTCAACTTCGTCTAATAATTCTTTTTGCATCATCACCACCTATTTAAGTAAGGGCCGTCTTCTTTACCCTGATTATTTTTCTCACTCATACACTCACCCCATTCGTAATTTTCTCCGGTGATGTCCAATGAAGGTTCAGTTACACTTCTTCTATATTTTCTTATTGGTGACCCAATATCAGACAATGGCTTCCATGCCTTCACTTTCAACTCGTTACATTCTAGAAATTTACCATCGAACATATCTGTTGATATACGTTCTTCGCCATGCCAGTCGTAACAAACAAGAACATCCATCGCTTCTTTAGGAAGGCCATCTTCATCTACCCAGTACCACCTATCCCAAGTTTCTAAAGACCCACAATCTTCTAAATTTTTAAGGTCTTCAATAGTCAAGCTTGCCATGTACTCTAATACACTTTTTAGAGTTTCTGGTTCCTGTTCTTCTTTGTGATATTTCTCTAATTCGTCTGCGCATTTTAAACAAAGGTCTTGTTTAAAGAGTACATTTTCTCCATCTTCTGACCAGGCCAATCTTTTATGTGTGGAGCAGAAATATTTTTCGCAATAACAATCAGCCTCGCCATGCGTTCCTCCACAGGCGTAAGACAAACCTCTGTCTATCTTTTTGTTACAACCA
>Ga0307377_10005931_pt1 | contig 12943 bp, 10 predicted proteins | sample TR3MG_FD_202535 | JGI IMG/M metagenome (GOLD analysis project Ga0307377, IMG submission 202535) | Soil microbial communities from Risofladan, Vaasa, Finland - TR-3 | ecosystem: Environmental > Terrestrial > Soil > Coastal area > Acid sulfate soil | place: Finland: Risofladan, Vaasa | collected... | reverse complement strand
AAACATATCGGAAATAGATTATCCTAGGACAATAAGTATATTGTCTGAAATCCTCTGCAGTAAATTCAATAGCACTCAAACAATCATCACCTTTTCCTCTTCAGCCAAACCAATTTTCTTTTGAGCAGTTGTTTGAGATAAGTCTTCTTGTGTTCCAATGCCTATTACTTTTTCAAAACACTTAAAACAGATAGGTATTACAACGATCTTTCCCAAATTTTTTCCCATACAATCTTTCGCTTCTAATGAAAAAGTTTCAATCATATTTCTTGTTTGCTCCCCTGCAAAAACTGAGTATTGTATTCTTTGAAAACCATATGCTTCACATAATTTGACAATTTTGTTTCTAATGGAATCTTTTGGTATATCATAACTGATTAGATAGAACATATTCTTTATCACCTACCGAGTTAATGTAAAAGGATAATAATTTTCAATCTCTCCTTTGAAGTATTTTCCAGCAGAACGAGCTTGATGAATGATATGTTGTTCAAACGACATGGATTTGCCTGTTAGCTCATTAATTTCTGTTTGTGTAAAAGAGGTAATAAGCTCACCTAAGAAATGTTTTTTGAACGCATCTTTCATCTTACAGTATTGTCCTTGGATAGTAAAATCATCGGGAGAGACCTCAGACTTACCTATAAGTCTGAGAATCAATCTATCTACGATGGGCTGTCTAAACTCCTCTATTAAATCTAAAACAAAAGATGGTTTCCCGCTACGGTCGGTATGTAAGAATCCAGCATAAGGTTCTAATCCTGCAATTAACACTCCCGATAATACTTTCATTGTAAGAATAGAATAAGCATAACTTAGCATACTATTTACTGGATCACGTGGTGGACGACGGTTTCTATTGAGAAAATTAAAATCTGGTGATATCAATTCCTTTAATGCACTAAAATAAGCATCTGCTGCTGCTCCTTCAAAAGCAAAAAGCTTATCACGATTATTTAGTATCTTACTTTTCAAGAATTGGGAATGATCTTTTTCAAGATATCCATCCAATTCTTCTATTTTGCCTTTTATTAACGTCTCTACTTTTGGTTCGAGTTGTCTATTCTTTTGAATTCTGCGTAGAAGATTGCGTTTATTAGTAATCGCTCCTTTTAGGGTGCTAAGAATGAAAGCAGTTCCTATAGATGATTCATAAGCTAAAATTTGTGCTCTACGAACAGCTACCGTACCATGAGCAACATAAGAATGTAAAATACCAACTGGTTTTCCTCCTCGAAAGAAAAGTGTGGGAACACCATTAGCTGTTAGAAGATCAATCGCGCCAGAAGTCAATGTTGCTTTTGACTCAATAATTAATTGTTCTAATTTAATAATAGGAACATAATTCTTAGCTATTTCTTCTGATGGGTATGAAACATATAATCGTTCCCCCTCTTTGCCAATTTTAGCGCCATGTTCTGCAACAATTAGTATCATCTAATCCCTCACTTCCTAACCAATAAATGACTATTCCTCCATTATTAGAAGTTCACAACCTACAAGATGAGATAAATTGTAAGCATAGAGAATGTTCTCTGAAGATTGGTTATCAAATGGTTGAACGAATAAAATGTTCCCCCGCGATGCTTTAACAGTGCCTCTAATAGAATGAGAGAAAGAAATTTTTCTAATTAAGCTATTAGAAGGTAGTTTTTGCCAGACATCAGTTAAATCAACAAAACTGAAAGTAATATCAGGAAAGAGTCGTTCAAGCTTTGAAAGATATAAATGTAAATCGCACTCGTTAGTTATTTCGGGTTTTTGTAGTAAATCAACTTTATCAGCAAAAGTAAAGAAAGTAGTTAAATTGAACATTTCAGCTATTTGTGTTTCTACAGATAAGACTTCTTGTAAAGATTGAAACTTTGAGAGAACTAAAGCCTCATCAAGACCTTGCTCGATTAATCGATAATATTTTCCTTCTTTTCTTTGACAATTACTCGTTCCAACCTTAATATTATTACCAAAACGACCAAGATAGAGATAATGATCACTCCAACATTTGGAACACATATAATCTAACTTGCAGGGAGGATTTTCTGGAGTGCAAATTGAATTAAAAGGTATACCCGGACCTTCAAAGATACATCTTCGACATTTGTAATGAAGAGATTCTTTACATACTTCACAGATTGCTTGGGAGGAAGTTCGTTGAATCGTTTCTCCACAAGAAAGACATCTTTTTACGCCAAAATCAAGGAATAATTCTCCATCAAGTTCAATGGAAAAACTTGAACCATTTCCTTCATCAACTAATAACTGAAGAGATTTTGATTCAATCCCCAATTTCCATAAATATCGAGTAATTATAGGAAGATTAGAAGTAAATGACTCTTCCAACGATGATAAAATACGATTACTAGATTGATTATCCTTAATTATCACTTTACTACCACCTAGTTGATACCAGCAGACAAAAAACAAAAGCTAATCTATACAAAAACAAGTCCAGTTTAAAGGAATCTTTCGAGAAAAGAAAGAATCTAAAGGCTTATTTAAAAATTTTAACAAAGTAGGATTAATATTTCTAAAAATAAATCACTTCAAACGGAAAAGATAAATTATACTATTTGCACTATATTTATGACAGGACGGAGTCTTTACGTTAGCCCGTTCAGTAGAAGAACATGTTTCTTCTACTCACTAATTTATTATTAAATGGAAGAGGAAAGCTTGTGTCTGGGCAAACACAAATTAGATATAGTTGGTATATCCCATTAACACAACTATACACTCATGAGGAAGTAATAAATCCAGATTTCAAATGGATAATTTATGAGAAGGCATTAAAGGAAGAACTTAAAAGTAAACAAGCAATCATCAAAAATTTTGCACCAATCTACTATGACAGAATAATGACTTATCCATTAATGAATAAAGATAAACAAATGAGAAATCAAATAGAACTCTCTTTTTCACCTGTTTATTTTGCAACTACCAAACAAAAGAAAGTGGTTTTTAATTTTGATGATATTCAACATTCAACAAATCTGCAAAGTAAAATCATTCGTTCTGTTAGTTTTGTTATTCAAATATACCCTATTGGCTTTGGGGTAATTTCAGCTTATATAAACTTTAATAAAATAATTAATCCGGATATATGTAATCATTTTGTTAAAAAACTTCGATGTGGTAGTAAACAAACATCAATAGAAAAATATGTTCACTATTTGAAAATGATTTTAATAAAAAATCTCTTTCAATCTCAAACAATAGGAGAGATTAAAACTGATTGTATTGGACCTAAGATTAGGATAAACTTCATTAATAACCAATTTCCAAAGGAACAGTTTGTTAATTATTCTAACAAATTACTAAGCACAAAAAATGCTGAAACAAATATCCTCTACAAATATAACAAAAAAACAGATGATCAATTAGCATTTCACAAGAAAGGGCTTGTAGTTTTTACTGATAAACTTCAAACAAAAGGTAGAAGAAGGTACTTTAGAAAGAACCTTGATTTTATCATGGATATAGTCTATGGAGCACAAGTTATTCTCCCACTCATTCCATCAGTGATTACAAAAACTGACAGTAAGAATGCTTACAATCGCTTAACTGAGCTATTAGCTACAGTTTTTGTATCACTTAATCCTGAGATACTAGGATGTAAAAATGAGCTGGGTGCAATATTACCAACAGCGGGTTTACGTTTATGGTTTAGAAATCTTAGTTCAGTTAATGCTTATTCCAATTACTATATTTCTCATGTTAGGGAAATTATTTCTCGAGTAGATCAAATCAGAGTTGATAAATGGTATGAAATCATCACAAGCCTATTGAAAGAAAATATACCAATAATAAGTGAAATTCTAAAACTAAATCTAGAAGAACGGAACTATACTGTTAGAGAATTAGTAACTCCAAAAATACAGCTTGATGATGAAAATACAGCGATATTAGACTTTTTATTGGAACGATTAATTACTGATTACCTAAGTCGTTTTGGTTTTTCTGCAAATACTCAACTACCAAAAGATATGTTAGGCTATTATACGCTTAATGCGTTAGAAAAAGCTCTAGGGATAACTGGAAGAAATCATCTTGAATTTAAGAATCGACTTGATCTTCTTAGTAGAGTTGGATTGCTTGAAACAAAAGCCTATAGAGGACCAGGTTCTAGAAGTGATAGTGTACAATATCGTGCTTCACCAAAGCACCCATATGTTGACAATCATCTAAGAAAAAAATTAGTTAACGAATCAATATCCGAACTTAAACTTAAATAGAAAAGAAATCCTCCAATCATATATTAAAAAAAGAAGCATTCTAGTGGTCTAAAAACCCAAAATAAAGAATTAGAACCTATTATTATATGGCAGATATTTGTTTTTATATTCAAATTGAAGCTTTAAGCTAAAATACTCAGTACAAAAATGATAAATATACTCAAGATGTAATATATTTGAAATATTGGAATAGGTGAAGGTTATTTGTTTGTTAGCCAATTATTAAAAATAGGGAAGATTATAGAACCAAAAAATAAATACCAAACGATAATTGATAGTCAAAAAAAATATTATCGTAAATATTTTATTAATGTCATATTGGATCCAGCGAAGGATTTTGAAAGAGTAGGGACTAATCAATTAGAAGAGTATGTCGAAGAAAAAATTTACGATTACGGTTTTGGGATAACAACAGGTTCAGGAGCATTATACTCTCCGAGCTTTAACATTAAGTGGGATGATATTAAGGATCAAAAATTATTTAATATGAATATTGAAAATCATCAAAAAGCGTTAAATTTTGAGAAATTATTTCTTATGGTTAAAAAAACCAAACATGAGATTAAAGATGATTACGTTAATCAATTTATAACCTTCTTAGAAGATACAGAAAGAGCAAATGATTTGAGAAAGGAAATTGTTACAGAACTTTTCGAAGAATTTACTGATACTCCAATGAAAGATAGACCTATGAAAGTTTTATTCTCATTTAAAATTAAACAAAACGAAACAGAACAAGTATATTTTCCTGGGCAATTGGAAGGATTTAGGCAGTGGTATGTTAGTTCAGCTGATGTAAGTAGTAGTGTTGCTACAGAGAAAAAAGGATTATGTCAAGCTTGTAATGAAATTAAAGCAATAGCTGGGCCTTTCAATACAGGTTTATTTACATTGGATCAAAATAGTTTTGCTATAGGTTTTTCAGGTAAGAATAGCAACCAGTTTCAAATCTGTAAGGACTGTTTTGCATTTTGTAGTAGAGGTTTTAATTACGTTGAAGAACAATTGAATTTCTATGCTTATAAATACAAGAAGGGAAGAGATGATGTTCGAGTATACCACTATTTAATTCCTATAGCACAAAATCCTGAAATTCTACAACAAGCAATCAAACAAATAAAACGAGTAAAATTTCAATTAAACCAGAACAAGAAGATATTACTTGAAAACCAAATCAAAATCAAATCTGATGGTTTGAGACTAGCAGATAAGGAGCGAAAAAAAGTCCTTAATGAAGAAATAACAAGACTAAAAAAAGATATGAAAAGATACGAAGAGGACTCCAATAGAGGATTTGATATTAATGAATTAATCGAACAATTAGACTCGACAAATCTCTCGTTCCTAGATATTTATTATATTGTTACTGATAATAAACAAAATCCTACTGTAAAAGAAATAATAGATGCAATAATCATTGAAAAAGAAAGGATACAATTCCTAAAAGAAACAATTGGAAAGGTAAAGGAAGAGTATGATATTGATATTTTGAAGTTTAATGATTTAGGTTTTCTTGTAGAATCCAAGCAATTCATTAATATCCTAGCACGATTCCTAAATGGTGGAATTATTGATGTTACGAGATTTCAGAAATATGCATTCAAAACTATAAAACAAGCATTTAAGGATGATTACTTCAAGAAAGATAAATCAAGCTATTTCTCGAGCAAAATTAGAACCTTTCAAGTAATGTATTCATTATTCCAAGAAAGTGGAAATTTTCAGAGAGGAGGATAAAAAATGGAAGAAAATAAAACGACTGAAGAATTAAAATTTATCTCAGAAGAAGAAATGATTGGAGATATGCAAGAGCTCTTCGCTAAACCTTATTTGGCGACAAAAGACTCCCAGTTAGCTTATGCAATAGGGCTTTACATGCAAACAGCAGATTACAATCAACGTAAAGAATTGAAAACTGCAGGTTTGCAAAAGAAACTAAGACCACTAATTGACTATATTGACAAATATAAACTTGAAAAGATCTTTAATGAATGTAATAAGGTATTTCTCCACATAAAAACTAAAACAAGAGAACCACGAATTCGTAATGAACAATTAAGGATTGAAGTAGAGAAATTATTGTTGGAGACAACAGAATGGCAAAGTAGTGCTGAAAAACTATCTATTGCATTTTTCATAGGATTTGATACCTATGGAAGATTATACCGTCAAAAATATTCTTACGATTAATTGGTGAAAAAAAAATGACAGACAATATTATTAGCAGAAGAAGAGAATTGTTATTTCTATATGATGTAACAGATTCTAATCCAAATGGAGACCCTGATAATGAAAATTTACCAAGAATGGATTTAGAGGGGTATAATATCGTAACTGATGTTCGATTAAAACGGACAATACGAGATTTTTGGTTGAAAACAAAACAAGACAAACCTAATATGCAGGTTCTTGTTAGAAGAGAAATCAAAGAGAAAAAAGGATCCATCTTAAGTATGGAAAATCTTGTTTTTGATGCTTTAAAAGAATCAGCAAAAACAGAAAAAGTAAAGCTGCTAGTAAAGATCATGAATGATCTACCTAAGATTTTCATAGATATACGTTGTTTTGGAGCTGCAATAACAGTCAAAGGAGCAAACCATTCCTTTACTGGACCAATGCAATTTGCTATAGGCAAATCACTAAATAAACCTACTATTAGTACACATACGATAACGACAACTTTTGCTTCAGGTGAAGATAAAGGAGCAGGAACCTTTGGTTCATTCCACATTGTCGATTATTCGTTGATACTTTTCCATGGAGTATTATGTGAACAGAATGCGAAAGCATCAGACATGACAGAAGACGACTTACAAAATCTATATGAAGGATTGTGGTTGGGAACTAAACTATTGAACACTAGATCGAAATTCAATCACATCCCTAGATTGATGTTATCAGTTGTCTCTAAAGATAAAGAATTTCAAATAGGAGGACTAGACAAGCTAATTTCACTAGTTGATGAAAATAACATTAAAGCAATAAAAGATGCTAAAATACAGCTAAAGGAATTAGTGAATCGTTTAGTAGAATACAAAGCAAATATTGAGAAAATCGAGCTTATAACTGGTGATGATTTACAGTTACTATGTGATACCACAAAGATTGATGATTTAGGAAAATATCTTACTGATAAAGGATTCAAGGTAGAAAAACTACTTAAATAACTGGTCGATCAACAATGAAATTTGCAGTATTCGAACTTTCAGGTAAATATGCCCATTTTAAAGTACCAGAATCAACTCGAGGGAATTTTACCTTCCCTTTCCCACCACGAACAGCTCTAATAGGTATTATAGCAGGAATACTAGGGATACAAAGGAATTCGTATTGGCAAGAAAACCAAAAATTCAATGAAACCAAAATTGCTATTGAAATATTGAATCCCGTACAAAAAGATAACCTGAAAATAAATTATACACAAACGAAAACTACTACGTCTCTTAGAAAACTTGGTGTTCCAGTAACATTACTAATACCAAAGGATCCAGGGAATCCTGCTAGTAGGGGATTTATTAGTCAATTCAAATTAGATTTATTAAAAGATGTTCATTATCGAATTTATGCGAATATAAATGATGAGAAATTGCATGAACAACTAGTAAAACGTCTTGAAGAGAAGAAATACGTTTATCCACCATACTTTGGTCATGCTAATTTCTTTGCTGATGTAACCTACATCGGTAATTTCGATGCTAAATATCTTAATTCAGGCGAATATTTACTTAATGGTTTGATAGCAGCTTCTACACTAATGGATGAGAAAGATCTTTTATACCAATCTGGTGGATTAACAGTAGTCTTTAATGTCCCAATGGCTATGAAAGCAATAGAAGAAGAAAAAATAACTGATGATTATCCAAATACATTTTCTTGCGAAATTGCTAGGTTAGAAAACGTTATTCTCCAAATAGAAAGTGATAAGCAACTAAAACTCAGATTAAAGGAAAAAACAGGATTCACTTTGACAATAAATCAACAAAAGAAAAATCTAGTACTACTACCAAGTCAAGTTGTTGAAGAACATATAACATGAGATAATGCATATGAGACCTTTAACCAATGAAGAAATAACCAATCCACTCGCAAGACCGGAGCAATTCCTCATTGACCATCACATAAATATGCTCAATCAAATACCTAGTATATGGAATGAAACAAAACCTCATTTCCATTTTCTTTTTGATGATGATTTTAAACTTGAAGAAGTGAACAGCATTCTTCAACTAGCTTTGATTATAAGTATTATGAGTCATGATTTCGGGAAATTAGCTCCAGCCTTTCAAATAAAGATTAAAGGAGTTACTTTACCACGAAAAGAACGCAAATTGTCCTTTCATATCGAAACAAGTGCTATTTTTGCTCGTGAATTATTCTTAAGAGCATCCCAGATACTGAATCCAAACATACCTAATGAGAAAAACAAAATCTTAGCAACAATAGTATATTATGTTGTTCTTATGCACCATCAAAAAGTTTTACAGAATTCACCAAAGAGAGGATTTGATTCCGAAGATATTCACCGAATACAAGATCAATTTAGACAAATTTTCAATACATATACATTAGATGGTATAAAAAAATTTTACCAGAAATTATTTGAACAAATAACGTACTCGATTGATGATTATCTAACGTTAGAAGATATAAGCGAGGTTTTAACATACATAGAAAAGAACATAGATGATGAATCATTTTTCCAAGATATAATAGATGATGCTTATAATGTTTTCTTTCTAATGGGAGCAGAGAATATCAATCGAGATTCAGCATTAGAATTGTTTTTTCTAGTGGAGTATTGTTATTCAGTGTTGTGCGATCTTGATGAATGGGATGCAAAATTCTACCTAGAGAACAAAGAAAGGTTACGAATTACCTTTGATGAAGAAAGAAATGAGTATCCAAAAGAGCTGGTTGAGTCATATAGAATCTTAAAAGAACCTGAGTGGAAGAACACCATCAAGGAAATGACTGATGCTAGAAATATCACATTTGAACTTACCAATAATATAGTTTTTGAAGAATTAATAGGGAAAATTAAAACTTTAACAGCTCCTACGGGTAGTGCAAAAACATTAGCTTTACTAAATTTAGGTTTCAAATTACGAGCAACTATTACTAATGCCTCAGGAATTAAACCCAAAATAATCTATTGTCTACCATTTATTACAATCACGGAACAAGTAGCACAAATAGTAAAAGATATTATGGGATTAGCTAGAACAAAGAATCAAACTGAAGAATTGACTGTGCACCATCATTTAGCACCAATAATCTGGAATATACTGGAGAATCCAGACGACGAACAATTACAAAAGAAGAAAATTGAACGTGACTTGTTTTTTACAAAATTATGGCGTTCCGACGTAATTATAACAACTTTTGTTCGATTTTGGGAATCAATACTCAGTTGCAAAAAAGCAGAAGTTTTACGATTTCATCGAATGGCTAACTCAATAATTATCTTCGATGAAATACAAGCTATACCAACACAATTCTGGAACATTATCTACCAAGCATTGAGGAATTTAGCCACTAATTATCATTGTACAATCATTAGTGCAACCGCTACTCAACCATTGATTATTCCACCCGAGAAGAAGGAAGATTTAGTTGATACTCATCCAAAAGCAATTGAACTTTATGCTAAATTAAATCGTTACGATTTAATATACCATAGAAATCAATTGGATATTAACCAATTCGTTCAAAAGGTTGTCAATAAAGAATTGATTAAACAACCAATAGAAAATCTCATGATTGTTTTGAATACAAAAAGTGTAGCTAGCTATGTAAGTGATGAATTATTTTCAATAATAACTGAAAAGAATCTTCCGTATAAGGTATATTTTTTATCAAGAAATGTCCTGGCAAGTGATCGAAAGAACATCTTAGAAAGACTGCAAAAGCATCTAAAACAAAAAAATGCTGAAAAGAAGTGTTTGCTTATATGCACACAACTTGTAGAAGCAGGTGTGGATATATCATTTGAGAAAGTCATTAGAGACATTGCACCATTATCATCGATAATTCAAGTTGCAGGGAGATGCAATAGAGGAATGACTCAAGAAAATAAAGGACAAATACACATCTTCAATCTTACTGAAGCAAGGGAATCAAGCACATATGCATTTTCCCAAATTTACGACCAAATAGAAATAAGAAAGACAAGAGAGCTATTAGCTAAGAAAGAACGATATATAGAAGAAGATATATTTATGTGGGATGAAGTGCAACTTAGAGAATTGGGAAAAAAATATTATCAAGAAATCGCACGAGCGAAAGATACAAAGAAATGTATAGATTACCTAAGCAATTTGCAATTCTTTACATTAAATGAAGATTTCCAACTAATTAAAGAAATACCTGAAGAGACATTGTTTATAATAAGAAATAACGAAGCAGAAGAAATTTTACAAAGAATCAAAGAACAACAGAAAAAGCGAAAGAAAGTAAAAAAGATACCAAGGAAATTCTATGAATATTCACTTAACATTTCAAAAAAAGATCGCTTGAAAATAAGCAATAAGATAGAACCATATCCAGATAATGAAGAAGTAATTTTTTGGATCTTACGAGATGAGGGAATCTATAGTGCAGAATGGGGATTAAAAATTAAAGAATGAAAGGAGTTAGAAACCTGTGATAAATTTTGAATTTATATTATTAGCACAAAAAGAATGTTTGTTACCATCATACACAGGACAAATCATTCGTGGTGCCTTATTGCAAATGATAACCAAGCATGATCAAATATTAGCAGATAAATTGCATGAAGGAAACAAAATTCGTCCATATAGTCTATCTCCGTTAATGGGATTTAACAAAAGGTTAATCCGAACAAGAAGAGGGGAAATTACAGTTGAGAAAGGAACGATGATGAAGTTCAGAATGGGGATATTAACAAACCAATTAGCTGAACGAATGGTGAATATATCCCTTCAAAAAGAATCGATGAATTTAAAATTAGCTGAAGGAGAATTCAAAGTCACAAGCATAGAAATTAAGAAGAAAAATGTTATAGAAATATTAACAGAAAATGAATCGCCACCATCTACATTCTCACTCTCATTTCTAACACCAACCTATTTCAATATTGCAAAACAAGAATTTCCGATGAGATTTCCAGATCCAAGGTATCTATTTATGAATCTAGCTTCATTATGGAATGCTTTTAATGAGGAAAAAGTGTTGGTGGATCAAACAGAGCTATTCTCATGGTTGGAGAATCACATTTCAATAAATGCCTATAAATTGAGCACTCATTCGGTCTATATCGCTAAAAATGCACCAAAAATAGGATTCAAAGGATGGGCTCGTTATCAGCTTTCAGGGGAAGAAGGTTATCAACGATGGATCCACGCATTAGCTCAATATGCAGAATTTAGCAATATAGGAGCTAATAGAACAGCAGGATTGGGGTGTGTAAATTACAAAACAAAGAGTCAACAAAATGAAAGTTGATAAAAGCATAAAACATTTTTTCGTTGGATTTTGATTAATTAGCATCACATGTTTTTTTATTTTTGAAACTAAGAGAGGAAAAATATTCTTCCTCTCTTAGGAAAAGGAAATATTTCATTTGCGATATAAAAATATCGCTGAATGAAAAAGGGAAAGAATTAATATTTTGTAATTTCTTTCTTGTGTAATACTATTTTTTAACAAACTTAAACTTTATCCAATCTAAAATGAAATTCTTTTCTGTAAAAATTGGAATATACTCTTAATCGAACTTTAGCTTTTGCAGTAATCTAACTACCATAGCTCTTAAGTGTAGAGAAAAACTATTTCAATACTCTTCATTGAGCTTTATACTTTGCAACCAGAACTATCATAATATCTAATTGGTTAAAAGCGTGTGTTGAATTTCAATACTCTTCATTGAGATTTATACTTTGCAATTTGTTATGCTAAATTGAATGGTAGTGGTGGAGGACATGAATTTCAATACTCTTGATTGAGATTTATACTTTGCAACACAAGAATTTGATGGACTTATTCCCTCTGCTTTAGTAAGATTTCAATACTCTTAATCGAGCTTTAGCTTTTGCAACACGATACAATTGAATATGTTTTATATTCATATCAAAATTTCAATACTCTTAATCGAGCTTTAGCTTTTGCAACGCAAGTGGAAATAATTTCCACTGGAATCTTACCAATAATATTTCAATACTCTTAATCGAGCTTTAGCTTTTGCAACATTTACATCTCACCTGACACTGAGACAGCAGCAGATCAATTTCAATACTCTTAATCGAGCTTTAGCTTTTGCAACATAAAAATCAGAGTCCTAGATTTGTTCTAACTGCTGATCAATTTCAATACTCTTAATCGAGCTTTAGCTTTTGCAACCTTTATAGAGAAATCATCAAAGATAGTAAGTATAGTAGTATTTCAATACTCTTAATCGAGCTTTAGCTTTTGCAACAAAAATTTTTAGAAATGAATAGATTACTTCTTTTACTATATTTCAATACTCTTAATCGAGCTTTAGCTTTTGCAACTAATTACAGATTCAAACGGAAAAACTACTTATATTTATGAATTTCAATACTCTTAATCGAGCTTTAGCTTTTGCAACGAAGAAGTAGCAGCAGCGAAAAAAGACGTTATAGAACATATTTCAATACTCTTAATCGAGCTTTAGCTTTTGCAACAGGTTTTGCCACTGTTTGTCCTTCCGTAAACTGCTCCGTGCATTTCAA
>Ga0307377_10005929_pt1 | contig 12945 bp, 24 predicted proteins | sample TR3MG_FD_202535 | JGI IMG/M metagenome (GOLD analysis project Ga0307377, IMG submission 202535) | Soil microbial communities from Risofladan, Vaasa, Finland - TR-3 | ecosystem: Environmental > Terrestrial > Soil > Coastal area > Acid sulfate soil | place: Finland: Risofladan, Vaasa | collected... | reverse complement strand
AGGTGTATGTGATAAAGAAAAATTTGGAAAAGTGAGACCTTATCAATACCCTATGTTTGCATGGCATTCATTATTACTTTATGATAAAAAACTAACAAAAGAGGAAAATAGAAAATTAGAAAGAAGCCTAGCTGAGAGTTATAACCTTGGTGGAAGACTTACAGGAAAATCACGCTGTGGTATCATCTTAGATGTTTGCATACTAACAATTAAGAAAATGTTTACATGGTGTGTTATTGCATCATTTGATAAGGGACATGTACAGGAAATAATGGATACAATCATTCATTGTTTTGAAAGCCATAAAATTTTTAAACTGTTACACGTTAACTCTATAAAAAGTCCTATCTATAACATTACATTTGATAACGGATGTAAAATACAGAGTGTTAACCAAAATATAACTTCTAAAAAGCCTGGTGGACAGTATCACCAAAAACATTTTGACCTTCATTACATAGAAGAGGCATCTTATTTAACAAAACAAGTAGCTGATAAGATGTTTATGAGTAAAGCTGAAAAAGGAGTGCTTAACAGATGGAGTGGTATGACAGACTTCACTAAAGTTTCTCCTATGGGCGAGATATTTTTTGACCTTAGCAATAAAAATAAAATAATAAATTTGCCATCTTATGTGAACGAAACATGGTCTGATGAAGATGAAGCAGCAGCAGTAAAACAATTTGGCGGGATTGATAGTCCAGGATATAAGGTACAGATTGAAGGAAAAGTTATTGAAGGAATGGAGAGTGTATTTGATATTTTACGAATTAGAGAAGCATATATTAGAGATGCACATGGCGATGCCGTTCCTATTAAAACATTTGAAGTAAATAAAGAATCCTTTCATAGATATAAAGAAATTTTAGTTTTAGAACGCCCAGCAAACGCATCAGAATTGGGTATCTATTTTGATGTAGGAGAAGGTGGTGCACCATCTGAGTATATTGTTATTTCTAAAACAAACAAACTTTTTAAGTATATTTATCGTATAACAACATTTCAGTTATCTCCAGATGAAGAACAGCAATTTGTTGATACATTAATCGATTTATTACAGCCTACGCAATTAGGGTTAGATTTCACATCTGGTTGTGGGAAAAGTATGCATAGTTATTTACTTAAAAAATATCCAGATAATAAAGAGTGTTTTATTAAAGTGGCTTTTAATGAGAACATTGAAATAGGAATTAAGACAGATAAATTTGGACACCCTGTAAAAAATAAAATAACTGGAAAAACAGAGCTAGAAAAAGTAAACACTACAGATTGGTCTATACAATGTTTAAAAGATATTTTTTATCAGAAAAAAATAGAATGTTATCAAGATATTAAATTCGATACACAAATGAACAATGCTATCGCTATAAGAAATGAACACGGAAAAATATTATATAGGGTTAAGGGCGAAAACCATTTATACCAGGCATGGCAAGTATTCGCAGTGGCTAATTGGATTACAGAATTTAAACCAGTAAAAGCAATCGCTAGAAAGAAATTAGGCTTCGGTAGTTTTGGAAAATAAAATGAAAAAACAAACAAAATACAACACAGATACAGCAATAATACAACACATATTTAAAGATTTATTAAATAAGTTACTTAAAAAACATAAATTCACCACAGAAGATAGAATAACAATACGTAATGCACAAAAAATTATGTTAGATAAGGCTAAGAATTATAAAGGAGAAAAATGAAAAATAAAACCTATACTTGTTATAAAGTTTTATTAAAATGTCCTTGTTGCGAGAAACAAATAGAAATTTATTCTGGAGATTATTATTGGCATACTATTAAAAGAAGAAATCAATTAATTGAAACTTTTGGTAATAAAAGAATATCTATGGTAAAGAAAGTGAAAAAATTAATAATTTAGAAGAAGTTTTAAAAGATAAAAAAGCTGTTGTAAGCGAATATTTAAAAGATATTTTAGCTGAAAATCCTGTTGTTGATATTTACAAAAAATCAAGTAGAGGTGATTATGGATAATTATACTTTCGGAAAATGTATACGTTGTAATAAGGTTAAAGTCTTAAAGAACGATGCTTGTATAGATTGCAATAAAAAAATAGAAATACCTGATTTCTTAAAAGACCTACTTAAATAAAGGAAAATAACAAAATGGCAAACAATAAATTTACAGTAACTGTTAAAATTTTAGATTCATGGACTGAACTTAATACCAGTTTTAATTACACACGGTATATTTTATACACAATATCTGATAGATTGTATTTAAAAAAGGAAGAATTATGAGATATAATAATCTATTTTATCAATTAAAAAAAGACTGCTTAATTGTAGACATTGAGACGTGTGCGATGTTTGCAAACGGAGACGACATAAATATTAGTTATCAGTTTGAGCAATATTTAGAAGCCGCCCAGGTTAAATGGTTCGGTGCTTATTCTTATGCAAGAAACATGTTGTATACATTAGAAGTGAGTAAGAACATTAACTTTATTAAACAATTGTTAAACTCACACAACACTATTATAGGATTTAATAGTGAAGAGTTTGATTATGTTATTTTAAAAAATCAAGGCTTTATTACCGATGAACGAAAGAGACCTATTCATATTGATTGTATGCAGATTCTTGGTAAATCAACTTTTCATAATAAAAAAGGTTATCCATTTAAAAATCGTGGCGAACTAATGAAGTATAAATTTAAAAAGAACTCCTTAAAAGCGATGGCGGAAGGAATGAATCTTGATTATCATAAAGGAGAAATAGATTATAACATTTTTAAAAAGAATTCATGGACACAAGAAGAATCAGAAGAAATAAAAACTTATCTAAAGAGCGACATATTAATTACAAAACAGATGTTTGAAAAACTATGGGATTTTTGGTCACCATTTACAGAGATGTTAAATGAGAAATTTGTAAAAGACTTTTCATGGATAAGAAGCTCTATAGCATCACTCACATATAAGGCAGCCTGTTCTTACCTAGATATTGAGCCTAGTTATTCAGATAAAATAACTAAGCAAGAAAAAATGGGCGGAAACGTGTTGTTACCTGCCTATGAAGAGGCTAGAAATGTTTGGTATGTTGATTTTGCCTCGCTGTATCCACATTTAATGTGTATGTTTAATCTTTTTAATGAAAAAGAATATAAGACGGAAGAAGAAAAACTGTGGCACGGCAATGATATGTTTAAGGTTCGTGGATATTATGATATAAGTAAAGAACATAAATTAAATACACAGATTAAAAATAAATTATCTGAAAGAATAAGATTAAAACAAACAGATGAAAAAAACCCGATGATATACGCAATAAAAATTTTCTTAAACGGGCTTTATGGTTGTGCACGTTCTGCTATCTTTGAAAAAATACACACCCCTAATTGCGGTTGGGATTGTTGTTGGTTGGGTCAACAAGTACAAGAGTATGTTATTAAACGAATGGCTGATTTTGGATTTGAATCAATTTATGGAGATAGTGTAGAAAAAGATACACCCATTACAGTACAATATAATAATCAAGTTCAAATTATTCCTATAGAAGATATATTCAATAAAAATCTTTTAAAAAGAACTATTTTAATATGGACTGACAAAGGTTGGAGTAATATAAAACAAGTTTATCGTCATAAAGTAAATAAAACAATGTACAGAATATTAACGAGAAAAGGCTATGTAGAAGTTTCTGAAGATCATTCTTTAGTAGTTAATAATAAGTCCATAAAACCATCTGAATTAAAGAAAAAGAGCATCATAGAATTAATTTCCTATAAATTACCACAAATTAATAAAATCGATGAGGATTTATGTTGGTTGTTGGGATTCTTTTTGGCTGAAGGCACAACTGGCTATTATGACTGTCCTTCTGGTATAAAGTACTCATGGGCTATAAATCAAAAAGATTGTGCACCCCTCATCAAATCCCAACAAATACTATTAAAATACGGATTAAATACCAAGATTTTAAATACACTAAAATCGTCAAATTGTAATAAGTTAGTTCCGTCAAATGGTAATATAAAAGTTTTTTATGAGTTATTTAAAGAGTGGTGTTTAAGTAAAAATAATATTAAGAAAGTCCCATCATTTATATTAAGTGCAAGTTTAGAATCAAAAAAAGCATTTATCGAAGGATACATGCTTGGCGATGGAAGTGTTGAAAAAACCACGCATATTAAAACTTTTTGTTCTATAGATAAGCCATTGTTTAGTGGGTTATGTCAAATTTTTAATGATTTAGGTTTTGAATATAGTTTAAAAATAAGACCAGATAAAATTAATGTATTAACAGCAAGAATTATTAGAAATGACACAGATAAAAGAATCAGGGGAGCAAATGAAATAATTAAAATTGAAAAATATAAAACTAATGATTATATATATGATATTGAAACATCAAATCATCATTTTTGTGGTGGAATAGGCAATATAAATTTACATAATACGGATAGTGTAATGCTGTTAAATAAAAATAAAAGGGTAAATAAAGCATATGTGCAAGATTGCTTAAAAACAATAATAAAAGAAATAAATGAAAATGTTCCATTTCCAGTTTCTACATTTGACATTAGCATTGAGAGTTATTTAGATTATATTGTTTTTCCTTTTTCTAAAGAACCAATCGAAGATGCGGAAGGCAAGCATGTTAAAGAAGGAAATAAACTGGTTACAGAAATAAAAGGCAAAAAGAAGAACTATATGTATATTCATACAGTTGATGACAAAAAAGAAATTGAATTAGTGGGTCTACCAATAATCAAGGACAATGCGACGGAATTAGGGCTAAAACTATTTGATGAAGTTTTAAAGCCGTTGATTATTCAAAAAGTCAGTGGTAAGTTTACATATGATTTTATTAAAGAAACAATCAATAGTTATCTGAAAAAAGATGATATTTTAACTGTTATTGCTCGTGAATACAAAGTTAAACCGTTTATAACATATAAAAAAGAATCACAAATTCAGGCACAAATTAGCAAAGCCTATTTTAATGGACAAGACGGTGTTATTAAATTAATTAAGAATAAAAAAATAGGCAAGGCGGGCAAGGGCACGAAGTATTGCTCAATAGAAGAAGCAACTGCGAACCATTTATTAGCAGATGATTTAGACTTAACTAAATTGTGGAATGAGTTAACACCGTTTATTGATAGAACAACAATACCGCAAAAGACGAAAAAACTAAAAACTGTTACTGTTAAGAATAAAACTCATTCAACTACTGAAAAAATATTAAAAGATGTAAAAGAAATTATAACAGACCAAAACATAGAGCAAGCACACAAGATTATTGATAATGTTACTAAAGGTATTAACTCTTTTTATGAGGAGGAATAAATGATAGACACTACTAAAAATATACAACTATTTAATGGTGATAATAGAGAAATTTTAAAACAAATTCCTGATAATTCCATAGATTTAATTTGTATTGACCCACCATATATAACAACAAAAGAAAGTTGGGATAAGAACGAAATAGTAAATCTTTTTCTTTCTTCTCAATTAAAAAGAATAATAAAAATTACAGGGAATCTTTATATTTGGTGTGGCATTGGCGAAAAAAGTCAATCTTTAATTAGGTGGTTTCCAATTTTTTCAAAGGATTTTTATTTTAAAGATTTAATTACGTGGAAAAAGCAACGTGGAATTGGAATGAGAAAAGGATGGTTATATACTCGCGAAGAATGTATGTGGTTTGTTAAAGACAATAAACGGTTTATTTGGAATAAAGAAGAACAATATAACAAAAAAGAAACTAATCAATTTACAGAAGGATTTTCGGGGTATAAATGTTTATCAAAATATAAAAGATTTACAAATGTTTGGACAGATATTTCTGAATTTTTAGGAAACAAACAAATTAAACACTATACGCCAAAACCATTAGAGGCTATAGAAAGAATAATAAAAGCACATACCTCAATAGAAGATACCGTATTAGATTGTTTTATGGGTTCTGGAACTACTGGAGTTGCATGTAAGCAGTTAGGTCGCAAGTTTATAGGTATAGAGTTATCTCCTGAGTATTGTAAAATAGCAAGCGAACGTATTAAGAACACAGTTCAACAAAAGGATTCTGATAATGAAAAAACTATTATTCTTTGATTGTGAAACAACTGGCTTAGACCCGAAGCTAAACGACATTATTCAGTTTGCTTACATTATTGATATTGATGGTGAAGTAAAAGAAGAAGGAAATATTTTCATGCAACCGTTTAGTTATGATAATGTTTCCCAAAAAGCCCTAGATATAAATAGAAGCACTATTGATAAAATAAAAACGTACCAATCTTCATACGATGGTTATAAGCAAATCATTAATGTCTTTAATAAATACATAGATAAATATGATAAAAATGACAGATTTTCTCCTGCTGGATATAATGTAGGTTTTGATAGGGAATTTTTACAGCAATTTTTTCTAAAACACAATAATAAATTTTGTTGGGGTTATGTAGATTATAATGCAATAGACCCTATGCCGATTTTAAGAATGCTTACTTTAAAAGGCAGTTTAAAAATGTCAAATCATAAACTAATAACAGCCTGTGAAAATTTTAAAATACCAATCAATACACACGACGCTTTATCAGATATTAGAGCAACTAGAGAATTAACATATAAACTTATGGAGGATTATTTAAAATGATATTACCACAAAATGATGTAGAAGTAATCACAGTGAATTATTTAAGTAAAGACAAACCGTTCTCTGGACAAGTACACAAAGTGACAAGAAATGGTAAAATTTATCTTTATGGAATGGATAATAAACCGATTGATTTTGACGGTGCAATGGGCGAGGAACTAATAAAATGATAGGCGATACAATAAATATCCAGGAACAGCATCGTGATAAGGCAGCGATAATTCTTCCTAAAATTATGAAGAAGTATAAGCGTTTATCCGTGATTGCACTTGGTGGGGAAAGTGGAACGGGTAAGACGGAAGTAGCGTATGTTCTCCAGCAGAGGCTTTATGAAGAATACAATATTCGCGTTAAACTTATCCACATAGACGATTATTATTTTACTTATTGGAATGAACGCAATGATATTCGCAAGAAAAATGGTATTGATTCTGTTGGGCAAAATGAAATTGATTGGAAAAAAATAAAAAATATTATAACATCTTTTAAAAAAAGAAAACAATATAATAAAGTTCAGCGTATTCATAGATGGACAGACCAAATAGAACAAGTAACGATAGATAATTCAAAAATAGATTTGTTTATAGTAGAGGGTTTGTATGCTTTATATTTAAAAGAGTTTGCTGATTTCAAGGTTTATTTAAGTGGAACAAGTAAGGATACAGAAGAATTTAGGGTAGAACGTGGAAAAGAAAAACAAACAACATTTAGGAAGAAGATTTTACAAAAAGAAGGTATGGTTGTTAGAGCTTCTAAAAAGGACGCAAATTTAAAAATAGCGTTTAAAGTGAAGGAGACATATGTTACAAAACCCTAAAGACCCAAGAGGATATACTAAAGAAGAGATTTTAGCAATCTGTAGAGAAAGAAAAATCCACTATAAAAAATTCTGGAAAGCACTTGGACGCAACACTTGTTTATTAGCAGAAGATAATACAATTAGATACTACCGTTGTGACATAGAACTAGCTTTATATGACTTAGGATACAATGATGGTAAATTTCACGAATGGGATTAACATGAAAGGACTAAAATGAAAATTAAAGGATTTAAAAAACCGAAAGCGTCATGTAGTTGTTGTGAATTGAAGTATACTTATTCAGAAATTTTAGGTGGTTTAACTGTTTCTTTGATAAAAAGAGATTATCCAGATGTTAGACACTCAATCGATATTCCGTTTTCAGAATTAGAAAATTTAAAACTGCTTATAGACCATATTTTAAATACACATGAGGAGGGTTAAATGAAATGCACTGTTTATACAGTTTGGAGCGAAGAGGACAAGGGTTTTATTTGCCAGATTCCTGAATTTAAAAATTTATCTGCTTTCGGGGAGACTTATGAAGAAGCATTGATGCAAGCTGAGATTGCAGCTATTGGATATATAGAGACGTTATTGGAAACTGAATACTGTAATAAAGTGCTTAATATTGAATTTTCGGAATTAACAGATGAGCAAAAAACCGTTGTTGCAAAAAGTTGCGGATTTCAATCTTACTTATTTCTAGTTAGATTTACAGAATTTACAAACCGTATAAAACAAGAAATATTCAATATCTTATGTTTTTGGAAAAAAGGAAAAAATGAACAATAAAAAATTATACATGATAACTATTGAGGTTGATGGTGGTTATACGATGGATTTAGTATTTCGTTCTTTTGAAATAACATGCGATAATTTAAAAGTTATTCAATCTGCGAAATTTAAACATACTATTATTGCGGATACAATAACATTAACTGTCGAAAATTTGTATAGTGTTGAACAATGGAATACCAATAAAAATGATTGGAATATGATATATTTTAACAAAAATTAAAAGGATAAAAAATGATTAAACTAAAAATTAAAGACATAGAAGCCAAATTAGGGAAGACTATTCGTCAAAACTGTATTTCAGTGGGATTTGACGTTGCAGAACATTTTACAGGTGTTTGCGTTTTAAAGGCAGATAAAGAATTCATAACTATAGATGACACTCAAGTAATAGAAACATCGGCAAATGAAGACCATTTTAACCGTGCTGACCATTATATAGCTACATTGGGGAAATTTAAACAAAAGTTAGAAGAATATAAAAACTATAAAATCTTAGTAATCGAAGCGTGTCATTTTGGTAAAAATCCACAAACACTGATTCATTTAGCCCACTTTGGTATTCTAACATACAGAGAATTGAAAAAATCTTTTGATACTTGGCATTATTTTGGAGCATCAACAGCTAGAAGTATGGTCGGTTTCAATCAAAAAAACCAACAAAAAAATGGAACATTTAAGGCAGAACTATATAAGAGAGACACCAAAGACAAAGCAGGAAAACTTAAGCATAAAAAAGGAGAAAAGAAAAAAGTAGACTGCAAGAGTCTTGTTCATAATTATTTAGAAACGGAGTTTGGATTAAAGTTTGATTCTAAGGATGAGGCGGACGCATTTGTGCTCGCCCTTGCTGGACTATTAGCATAACAAAGGAGGAATAAAATGGTTAGAATATTAAGAATGAATGTGTTATCAGGTGACAAATTAAAGGCATTTGCAGATGTTGAGATTAACGACGTAAAGGTAAACGGTTTAAAGGTTATTAAAGATGGAGAAGAACTTTATGTAGTTTATCCTAGCGGAAAAGGAAAGGATGGAAAATATTATGATATTGTAACACCGATTACACAAGAAGTGGAAGAAAATGTCAAGAAGGTTGTTTTAGATTATTATAAAACTAGAATATAAATTGTTTAAATCAGAAAGGAGAAAACGTGGACACAATATTTCACATAATCGTATTAGCGGCAGGTATTGCAATTGGAGGGGCTGGGATGTATGTGTACGTAGCAGTAACAGGTTCATTACCAGGACAGAACTAATAAAGTAAATTTATAACCATAATTAAAGATACGGAGGATTAATGATTACAGTAGAAGCAGCTATAAAGGATTTAGATGTGATTGAAAAAGATGCTATACAGGGTGAAAAAGCTATTATAAGAGCATTTAAAGTACTTTTGAAATTTATTTCCACAATGAGGAGCAATCAGTTACTCACTGAAGCAGATAAGAACGCTATAAAGGAAAAAAGAGACAAAACAACTAAGAAGTAAAGTATAAAGGGGGAATCGTTGATTCCTCCCCAAAATGTGTTATACTTACATTAAGATGAAGATAAAGACTAAATCTAAAAAACAAATAAAGCCCATCTATTTGAATAAACTCACTAAAACTGAGTTTTTCGATGTTTATGGTATTTCTTTATTGCATCCGCAGGTTACCTTATCTAATGCGTATCTTCTTAGTTTATTACTTCCTTTAGCACAAAAATACTACAATATTACTTATCACGCAATTACAGCAGAATTAAGATACTTTTTGCGAGGGTGTGTATCTAATTTTTACAACGAATTTACTATTGAAGTGAGTCCAACAAATAGGGGATTGTTAAAAAAACTAAAAATAACAGACTTCAAGAATCAAAGGAAAAAACTCAAACTTGCACAGATTTTTCAATTATTTCATTGTGGTGATTGGGTAAAGAACATTTACGGTGGTGAAGCATGGGCGAAAATTACAAAGGCTTGTGATGATTTAAAAGCTGCAATGGCAACTAAAAACATACCTATTATTTGTATGGCTATTGACCGCTTAAATGATTTAGAACATAATGCCAATCTATATTTAGCACAGTATTCTACATTTTCATTAGAAGACGCTTTAGATTTTAAATCAGAAGCACTAGAAGATGAGATAATAAACAAATGTTCAGATGGCATTAGAGAACTAACTAAATTTAAAAGACCATGAATAGTAAAGATAAATTAAAAAAAGCGAGAAAAGCGATTAAGCAGTCTGGATGGAAGAAAAACAGACTCTTTCTCAATTTAACATGTAAAAAATGTAAGAGAATTTATCATATTCGCGTGAATGATAAAGCTATTTACACAGATAAAATTATTAAGAAATGGAGATGCTTGTTATGTCGTTAATTTATTGTATAAAGGATAAGTTAAGCGTAGAGACTTCATTTTTTTGTAAAGCATGTATATTTTATAAAGCAACACAGCAAAAAGACATTGCAACATATCAATGTGATTATAAAAATTGGAATCCAGGAATAACACAGAATAGGAAGGAAAATGACAGATTTAATAATGGGCATAATAATAGGTAGCTTGTTGTTTATTGCAGGTATGTTTGATTCATATAAATATTCTTTACAGGCGTTTAAAATTCAAAAATTAGGAACTGCAAAAGGACAGTCCAGAAAATTTAATAACTTTGCACTGTGGTTTAAAGTTAGTTGTATTGTTAGCGGCATCTATACCCATAATTGGTATTTAGTCGCTTGTGCTATAGCGGGTTTGTTCTGTGTTATGCATTTATTTTATATTACTTATTTATATTATCCTTATAGATATAGAAATTTATTACATTTTAAAAAACCTAGTTTGTTTGTTTATTTTGTTAATTCATTAATCTCTAATAAAAAGAGAAAACGACTATAAGGAGGATTCATGCAAGCATTCTTTTGTGATTTATGCAATATGCCGTTTAAAGAGGAAGACCTGTATTTTTTTTATGTATCACCACCTGTGGTTGGCAACAGAGACACAGTTCAAGAATACGCAGCAAAATTAGAAGCTAGTAAAAAAGAAATTTGTGCAACATGTAAAATGATAATTGATAAAATTTTTGAGTTGCGAAGAAGCAGGTTATTAGAATTAACAACAGAAATAAATCAGATGTCTAAATTTGTTTATAAACCAAAAGAAAAAGATGAAAAATAATCATATAGGATGGCGGTCTTTATGCTGTGGTGCTAAAGTTATTGTGCAAGGCGGTATTACCTTGTATAATGTATGTACAAAATGTCATCAAGCCTGTGACACATACGGTAAGCCTAGGAGAACATGGGAACGAAACCCACAAACACAAATTACACCTAATAAAAAGAAAATTTCTAAAACACGATTAACCAAAAAAGAAATAGACAAGATAAGACAAAACGAGGACTTTTAGTGAATAAACACTTTGAGCTTGCTAAAAAGTACGCACTAAAAGATGTAGTTTGGAAGCGATATTATTTTGGTGCAATAGGCATCCGTTTTGATGGTAGAATTGTTCATGCTACAAATATAAGAAATCCTATAAGAGAACTTAACTGTCATGCTGAAACTAGACTGTGTAAAAAGTTAGATAAAGGAAGCGAAGTTTATTTAGTTCGTATTAATAAATGTGGAAAGAAATTATTGCTTGCGCGACCATGCAAAGGTTGTCAAGCTAAAATGCGAGCTAAAGGAGTTAAGGTAGTTTATTATTCTATTTCAAATAATGAATTTGGACAAATTGAATTTTAAAGAAAGGAAAATAAAATGGAATGGAAATTTAAAAAAGATGCGCAAATGCAAGGTAGTAGTGATGGTTTCTGGTATGATTTAATAGACGGTGGGTATATTAAACCAGAAGAAGTTTTAGAAGATGTAGAGCAGTTAAAAAAACTTAATGATGCAATTGGTATTGTTTCTAGTTTTGAAGAAGCGTTGCACAAAGCTGAACTATTGGAAGAATTTTAACAAGATGATGTGAGGGCAACTAAAAATGAACAACTCAATCATACCTATAATAAAAGAGTTAGAGCGAGTTTATGATGCTATTAATCTTAAATTTGGATTTAACTATCCAAGACCGGTTATTGTCATCCAAACAAAGGGTAGAAGCAAAGATTTATTAGGTTGGTTTGGTGCAGATAGGTGGAAACAAGACGATAAAGACATTGGTGAAATAACTATTTGTGCAGAAAGTTTAAATAAAAATCCCATAGAAACACTAATACATGAAATGGCACATTATGCAAATTACTGCGAAAAGACGGAAGACTGCAATAACGCTGGCTATCACAACAAGAATTTTAAGGTTAAGGCTGAGAATTACGGTTTAAACTGTCAAAAAGATGGTAGACGTGGTTTAGCACATACTGAAATAGGAGAAAGACTGCAAATAATTTTAAACGATATCAAAGTAGATAAAAAAGTGTTTAAATTATATAGACAAAGTAGAGCTTCTATAACAGCACCTACAAAAATGAAGAAGTGGAAATGTGCTTGTACAACTGTTAGGTGTGCCACAGATTTACATGCTGTTTGTGCTGCTTGTAATAAAGAATTTCAAATACAGGGATAAAACTGGGTAGTAATAGTAGTATAAGAACTGCCTAAACTACTTGAAAATAAAAAGGATGGAAATAATGAAGGCGATTATGCATTCAGAAGGTTTTGTTTCAGTAAAAGAATTTCCAAATGAACTCTTCGAGAAAAAATGGGATAATTTGCATA